>SDBS01004675.1_pt1 | contig 13399 bp, 32 predicted proteins | sample 2277091 | NCBI WGS metagenome assembly SDBS01 (sample SAMN10404972, study PRJNA504765) | marine sediment metagenome | isolation source: marine sediment core GS10_PC15, 163 cmbsf | place: Arctic Ocean: Southern Knipovich Ridge | collected 2010 | reverse complement strand
TGTTGAATAAATATTTCTTCAAAGGTATAGACCATTGTTTGGTGGTCAAAAAATCCTATATCAAAGCCCATTATTTTTCTTTTGCCTTCAATCTTTTGCAGTTTTAAGTTTAAGTAATTCTTTGCAATTTCAATTCTCTCATTTCTCTCAACGCTTTTGTTTACTAGAATGCTCCTGGTTTTTTCCAGGACTCCCCAAATTTCTCCAACTGTTTTCATTACTTTTTCATCTCCTTTTTATCCCAATAAATTCCACAAAGGCCTTCTACTCTAATATTTTTCAGTTCTTTTGGATATAAGGGAAAATCTTTGCAAGACTGTGGTGCGTTTTTGTAGTCTTTGCAGAACCACTTTCCTTTTCTTTCTATAAGCCAACTGCATCCTAAACAACAATGTTCTTTTGCACAAACCCCGTTATGACAGTTTCCCTTTCTTTTCATTTTTTGTTGAATCAAATAAGTTTGCATAAATGTTTTCATAAAGGAAATTTTAATTTGTCTTGGTGTAGATAGCCCTAAGTAAATACAGGCTCTATAAACTATTTTCCAAAACAAATTAACAACAACCATTTTCATTTCTTTTCAGCCTCTTTTAGTTGCACCTTTGATTTTTTATTAAGTTTTTGCATGAAACCATTTGTAATAATTAAAACACTTAAAAATACTTTCTTTATTATATTCATTCTTTTTCACCTCTTTTGATTCAATTGTTATTTTAACCTCTTTCCCTGCAAAATCCTTCAAAAAATATTTTAAAGGTTTATTAACAAATTTGAAGTGAGCATGAGAATAGCTTTCAGAAAGAATTGAAGAACTTAGGAATAACTCTTTGTTTAAATCACAACTTTCAATATTGTGAGGCATTAATCTTTCTATTACAATCTTATTCATTTTTCTTTTTCGCCTCTTTTTTTGCCTGCAAACGAACAGCCTTCAATAAACCTCTTGTGAAAACACTTGGTGGGTATTTATCCAAAAATCTATCAATGTGTATATACTGATGTTCTTCACACCATTTTTCCACCCATTCAACCGAAACAACAGGCACAAGCTTATCATCAGGAACGGAATATTCGTATTGTCGGCAAACCTCACACCATTGTTTTTTTGCCCAATCACAACAATTTTTTTCTTTAAATCCCAAAACCTTTTCAGTCATTTCAATTGCACCCCTGGACTGTTGCGCTTTTCTTTAAAGATGTTGGAAACCTGTGCCTTGCCTGCTTTGCACTCCTCACGCTTGCAGCAAGCTCGCGCAAGCCTTCCTTTATTTCCTTCATTATGCCAACATGGATTACCATATTTTTACCCAAAAACCTGCTTGCCTCAGCAGTTTCAAACAAAGCAGCCTCAATTGACTCAAGCAACTCAGGGGCCTGAATCCTGGCAAAACCTTTGGCTTTCCTGAACTCAAAGCTTTTCTCATCCTTGAAACCCTGGCGTTTGGCAATCTCGGAAGAAATGGTGTCATGTTGTTGTTCTGACAGCCTGGCATCTGTTTTGGCAGCAATAGCTCCTTTACTGTCAACATGGGGAACTCTCCGAACAACCTTGCCTTTAATCAGCCTGGTAGAAGCATCCATTTTACGTTTCTTGCCCTGAATCTCTAAATTGACTGCCCTGGCAGCAGAATCCTCTACTCCATACTTGGCAGGCCTATTCTGCACAGGAATAGTGAGGGTTAAATGGTAATATTTCTCTAAATGGGCATGAGCCTTCTTGGCGGCAATATGGTAAGAGTCTCTAAGGCTCTCAATGGCTCTCTTATGGGAAAGTAAAGCTCTGGGAATTTTTAACTCAACGGTTCCATTAGAGTAAAAGATTGCAGTAAATTCCTTGGTTCTCAAAAGCTTTCTTTGAATGGTTCCATATCTTCCCAATGGCTTGATTGAATGAATGTTTAAAGAATTGAATACGTTCTTGTAATTTCCTAAAAGCTTTGTTTTGAAAGAACCATAATGCCTGTCAATTACTTTACTAAAAGGATTGTCAATTTCTGAATTGTATTCCGTTTTATTCGTTGTTTGTTTGTTTTTGGAGAATCCTATTCTATGCGAATAGGTTTTTTTTTTTGTCATTCCGAACCCTCGCAATGTTCAAACAGTTTTGAATCCCTGCCAGGCGGGGTTTCCTTCGGAAGCTTTTTGTAGTGTAGTTTTACTGGCAGAATGTTTCCGTTTGAGTTTCTATTAACTTCGCCTTTGTCTCCTGCTTTAAGCATTCTAACAATTTTTTCTTTCTTGCGTTGTTTCTTTTCCGACATTGTTTCAACATAACTCATTCCAAAGAACTCCTTTTTTCTAATTCCTCAAATATTGCTTCTAGCCTATAATTTCTAAAATATATTGTAGGCGGCTCAAAGTCTTTGTTTATTTCTAGTTCTCTTTTGAGTTCCTTGATTCTTTCCCGGTTGTGTTTAGTCATTGGTTGCCCTCTGGATTAGTGGAAGTGTTGGGGGTCTGTGTTTGGTTTTCTTTCATGTGTTGTTTTATTTGTTTTTTTTCTTTAATTAAGTTTTCTAGTTTGAGTTTTAAAATCTTTAATTGGTTCTGGTTCATTTCTTGAACCATTTTTTGTGAAAAGCCTTTGTCTGAAAGTTCAACAGTGTTGCCAAGTTTTTTAGGGTCATAGTCTAATTCATCAAACTCTTCGTCCTCATCTTCAGGTTCTACAAAATCAACTTTAAAGTTTTCAATCATGATTTTACCTCTTTAAATTTTTTACCTTTAAGATTTTTTAAAAGCATTTTGTTCTCTTTTTCCACTTTAATTGCTTTTTTTATTAATGTTGAAATAGGTCTTTTCATATCACCTGTTCCGCACCAAGTAAGCCAATCAAGATAACCTGCTTCATATTGAACTCCGATAGGCAATTCTTTATCTGCTTTAGCTTTCTCAATCCAATATTCTAAATTATAATCTTTATTGATAATAGGTTCTTTTTTAGCCATCTTACTTTTTCGCCTCTTTTCGTTTTGGAAATGTTATCCAACCTCTTGAAGTTTTAAAACTAACCATTCCTTTTCTTTTTAAACAATCTATTGTTAAAATATATCCATCACACTTAGAGCAATATTTCCAATTCTTAATTTTTTGAAACCGTTTTGAAAAACGCCCATAAGCTTTTACTGAATGAACTTCCTCAAAACATTTAGGGCATCTTATCATTCTTTCGCCTCTTTTTTTTTCTTCCACCAGTCTTTCATGTCCTTGCTTTTTCTGTCATTTTCTGCAAACACACTTTGACAGCGTGTAACGGGAACGGAAAGGCTCCGGATTGATAAGCGTTTCCGTTCCCTTGACACTGTTTCATTCCCAGGGGAACTTGCTTTAGCAAGCGTTAAGTCTTGCAGGGTCAAGTGAGAACTATGAGCCTTGTACAAGTCGGGGGCGTTCACACCATTCCCTGCAAGCGCATGATTTACTAAACGAAAAATAGAAGGCATCAGCTATCAACCTCAAGCCAGCAAACAGGAATGCCAAACTGGTTTCCTTCCTCATCTTGCTGCAAATACAACCTTGAAGGCAAGCCAAATTGCGTGCAAGGATTTGACAAAATAACAACAGCCCTCAAGTCATCTCGGTTTAAATCCAAAGAAGTCAAACAACCAATTTTATCAACATCCACAGGCTCGGCATCAACACGAACAAAACGCCCAATACCCTCAATATCAATTTCGTCATCCCAACTATTAATCCAAACAGCACCTGTAATAGCTCCTGCTCCAATCAAAAGTCCAATACAAAATATTAAAATAACAGATTGATTATCCATAATTATTTTCCCTCCATTCCAAAACCTTGAAGAATGCGGCCAAGCCTAAAGCACAAATTAGAACATTCCCTAATAGACTTTAAAAGCTCTGGGTTCTTTGTCTTTGTATATTCTTCAATCAAACACTCAAGCAATTCCTCAAGCCTTTCCTTTGCCTCAAAAATATCCTTCATTTCTTGCTAACCTCTTTTGGTTCATCAAAAATACCGCTTTTAAGTTGTATAAGAACTTCATTGATTGCGTCAACTCTTGCTTCCGCTTGACAAAGTAAAGCACCATATTTTGCATAATCTTCTCCATCCCCTGAACATTGACAATTAATTTCTTGTTCTTTAAATTCTTTCAATGCTTTTTTTTGTAATTCGTGTAACCAATCCTGTACCTTTATTCGGTCAATCTTTATTGTCATTTCTTTGCCTCCTTCTGAAACGAATCCCGCAACTCATCAGCCCTTAACTCAGCCGCAAGCTTTCTCAAAGAAACCGAAGCCATATCAACAACACTCCTCACAACAAGGATTTGGTTCTTCTTTGTCAGCCCACTCAAGCAAGTCTTTCCCTGAAATTTCAAAGTATTTATATTCTCTTTTTCCAGTGGAAATTCCTCCATCAAATACTTCCGCATTATTTGAATAAGCACACGCTACTTCCCAACCAGATGAACTTGAAAGAACATAAGTATAATATCCCTCAATGAAAGTAAACCCTCTTTCCTCAGCCCAAGCTCTACAAAAGTTTTCACTTACAATTTCGTATTCATTCTCACTAGAATTTGTAACAACAAAAACAAGCACTCCAACCACGATTGCAATTACAATTAACGACCAACCATATTCAAGTAAAATTTCCAATGCCTGTCCTTTACTATTCATTTCAATTGCCTCCTAATCTATTGCAAGGAATCCAAGCAGAAAAGCTACCTGAAAAACTTGTAACCTTAAACTCACTAATAAATTCTTCAGGAAAATAATCTGCATTCACATCAAGCAATCCCTCAACTGCTCCGGTGCCTTCAACAAAACAAATTCTATTAGGCGAATTTGAATAGAATGCAAAAGTAAGGCAAAGAAGCCCTACAATTATTATGCTTGCAACGCAAACAAAAAGCCAACTATCAGAATCCATCTTAACATTCCTCCTGGTTTAATTCAATTTCAATTTCTAAATCCTGCACAGAATTATCCCTATGCAATTCCTGGCAAGCATCACAAATCCAGGGTTCCGGCATAAAATCCGGAACACACTCATCCGCATTACAATCCTTACAATGAACAATCTTCATTCATCCCATCCCTTTATTTTTTTTAATTTGAAATGTTTCATTCCAAACTTTATTCTTTTCATTGCAATAATTGAAATTAAAAGTAAAAATGGAGAAAGTGTTATTAGAAATCTTGACTGAAAACTTAACACAGGTATTATAGGAATCAGCATTATTTCCTTTATAAATACAAGCATTAAACCCCCACAAAGGGCAAAGGCTGAAACAATAAAGACAACATCAACAATTGCTTCAGGAATTATTCTAAACCATTTATTCATTACAGCACCACCATTGCGAAAGAAATCAAGCCCAACGCAAGGCCAGCTTCCGAAGCGTGCCTATGAACAAAATCCTTAAACCCATTAGCATAATCCATTCTGCGCCTCATACCAGGACCTTGCAAATCCTCATCCGGCAAATTATCCAAAAAACAAATAGACTTACTCATGGGAAGCCTCCTTGCGAACAGCTGCCAACAAATCTTCATAAATAATAAAATGCTTTCTTTTAGCATTTTCTTTGCACCATTTTTCTAGCCATTTAACTGAAACAATGGGTTTCTTTTCTTTTATACCATCAATTATTGCTATGCAAGCTCTTGCCATAACAATTTGTTCTGATAAGCCTACTAAATTGGCTTTCTTTCTAAGCCATTTATCAATATTTTCACATTTTAGTTTAGTCAAATCGTTTTTATACTTTTCAACCGAAACAACAGGCACAAGCTTTTCTTCTACAATTTGCCATTCTATTGGGAAAGCACTAACAAAATCACGCTTTATTCTTTTTCCATCTTTTTCTTTAAACCCTAAAACCTTTTCAGTCATTAACTCCCAACCCCCTGAGATGAAACAAACAAAAGGACAGGGGCAATCTCAAGGTTTGCAGCTTCCTCTTGCGGACCCCTGCCCATAAAATGCCGCAAGCATAAGCGGGATGCGGTCGTGAACATATGGTATGGGATACCACCTTGTAGCACCGCATCCCAAACAGCTACAAGCATAACAGTCATTGCGTGGCCTCCAGAGATTTTATTTTTTCTTCAGTTAATCGGTCAACAATAGAGTAAATTTGTTCTGTTTGCCATTCTTTAAGATTTTGTAAGGAATGGATTGTTTCAGTAAGTAAACTTATTTTTCTAAATTTGCTTTCGTCAATAGGCTCAAAACCTTTTATATTACCATTATGGATGTTTGAATGACAAGAACGACACACCATTATTTTTACGTTGTTTTTATAGCTAATGTGATGAGCTACTAAACTTTGTTCACTTCCGCAAATTTTACAAGTCATTTGGCTTTCCTCTTTCTCCTTTCATTCCTTCCTTTATTATCTCTCTCAACATAATCAGGGTTCTTTTCCCTGTATTCTTTCATGTAAGAAGCAAGCTTTTCCTTATTGGCCTGCTGCCACGCCCTATGATATTCTGATTGATTAAAAACCATACTACTTATTACAGCGTAAGTAGTATATAAACCTTATTACAGCCTTGAATGTATAAACTGGAGTTAATAGGTTCTCTATATGCCTGTTTGAAAAAAGGGCTTTACAGGCCATGCGGTAGTAGGGTTAATTAACTATATATAGGGGCTGAAAAGTGCTTCTACATAACACCACAAGGGGGATACTACCTTATTGTGTGAAAAGGGTAAGTTTAAATATTTTACTGGGGCAATTTTAATATATGAAAGAATACAACCAAGGCCTTGAAGTCAAAGCCTGGCAAAAAGAATACATAAAAGAATATTGTCAAGAGCCTACAGTCAAACTCTGTGGAAAAGAATATAAAAAAGAATACAGGAAAGAATACCGTCAAAGGCCCGAGGTTAAAGTCCGAAGAAACGAATATAAAAAAGAATACCGTCAAAGGCCTGAAGTTAAAGCCAAGAGAAATGAATATAGGAAAGAATACATGAAAAGACCCGAAGTTAAAGCAAAGCGAAACGAATATATGAAAGCCTATTACAAACAACCAGTAGCAGCAGCAAAGCGAAACGAATGCATGAATTCTTACTTTCAAAAAAGAAAACAAACAGACTCACTCTTTAAACTCAAAATAAATTTACGAATCAGAGTACAAATTGCATTAAAAAAATATTCCAAGACCGGTAAAATTCTAAAGTCCAAACAATACGGAATTGATTATGGTAAAATAATTAAGCATTTGGGCAAGCCTCCGGCAACAGCTTTCAACGTGCATCACATTATTCCTTTGTGCTGTTTTGATTTTAACAATTTAAAAGCAATTGAGAAAGCGTTTGCTCCTGAAAACCATGCTTACACTAGAATAAAAGAACATGAGACAACCCATGCAGAATTAATAAAATATGGGGTACAGTGATTTGAAATGAATGAGATAATGGAGTACCAAGAACTCAAAGAAAGGCTGCAAGCCATCCCAAACCAACAAGAAAGGGCTTTACTCTGCACAATATACGCCTGCATGGCTCGAGTAAGCGAAATAGTCGGCAATGCCCTAACCAAACGACCAGGAATAAGCACAAAAGACGGAGAAGCCAATGACAAACGCCTAATTCTCAAAATAATGACCCTCAAAACAAACAAGCCAAGAAAAATAATCCTATTCCGGAACAGGGAAGCCTGGCTCATCAAAGAAATAGAAGAATGGGCCGCTTTAGGCGAAGGAATCATGTTCCAGGGAATAAGCAGGTGGAAAGCAGCACGCATATTCAAAAAACACTTCCCGGAGTTCACATCAAATAGGAACGGTAACAAGGCCGGAAGCAAACACACAATTCACTGGCTCCGAGGATGGCGTTACACCCATTACCGCAGGGGAAAGGTAACAGGCAAAATAGTTGAAAGCAGAGTTGCATCATTCTTTGGCGGTTGGGCCTCAAGCTCAACACCGGAAAGATATTACGACTTCACAAAAATAGACGACTTTGAAAAAGAACTGGAAAACGCCAATTGAACCGGACTTGTAGGTTAATCACATCTGTATTACCACCTTGCGATTTTCTAGGACTTCTGTAGGTTTATAGTTTTCTATATTATTTTCGTGATATTCTTGAATCAGCACACAAATATTGTGGCATACAACGATTGCAAGTATTTCGTTTGTTTGGCTTTGAAGTGATTTTGTTTTGAGTGTTGAGCCAAACTTTTGTTTAAGCATGTTGAAAGTGCTTTCAACGTTTGAACGTTTGTGATATTTTTCCATAAATTGTTGTTTGTTTTCGTGAAAGTGTTTGTACATTTTTTTCCATATTTGGCAACCACGAGATTTATTAACTGAACTTTTTTTGAATGGAATGTAAGGCACTGCGTTAATGTCAACAACTATTTCAAGATTCTTTTTTGAAAGATAGGCTTTGTCTGCTGAAACTTCTTTTACATTAAAGTCTTTGGCAGTGTCTTTGACAAGTCTTTCAAAGCGTGGTGAATCTGCACTATGTCCGTCTGTTATTTCAATGGAAGTTATTGTGTTTGTTACTGTGCCAACCATTATGTGAGCTTTTACCCATTGTCTGCGTTCTGTTTCTTTTCCCCATTTGTGGTCAAACCATCTTCCAAATTGTGAAGTGGAAAATCCAGAACTGTCAACTGCAAAATCTGTTTCTAGTGGCTTGACGCACAAGGCGGCAAGCTTGTAGAGTTCTTCAAATATGCGTTGCATTCTTGGGTCACGCATGTAATCCATTAAAATTGTAAAATCGTAAACTTTGCTTATGAATCCTTGCTGTTTTGCTATTTCTAAATCTGATATGAGTCTTCTGCTTGAAAGTCCAGTATAAGTTTTAAGTAGGAGTGAAAATGCTATGTCTTTGAAGTCTGCTGATGGTCTTCCAACTCTTGCATGCTCTTTTATCACAAGATAGTCAAGCATTTCTCTAAGTGTTGACATTAACAGCAATTTTTCGCTCTTTTGCGCTTGCGTATAAGCACTCCAATTCTGTGTAGGCACAGGCTTTGAAATATAAGCAATTTCGCCTTTGATTAGGGAAATCTTTTCAGAAGCAAACTTTCTGTTACAGTCCCTACACTCATACTGTTGCCTGTAGTAAGTACGTTTTAGACTTATACTGCGACCACGCTTGATGTTGTTTTCAGAGCCACAATTTTTACATTTTATTTGTTCCATTTCAATCACCTTTTAGGTACCTAATATATACGCCAAAGAGTATTTAAACCTTTAGGTACCTAATGAAAGTATTATAAATAATAGGTACCTATTTGTTGGTGAAAGCTTATGAAACTACAAAAACAACTTTCAAGAAAAGTAGGAACCCAAGAGTATCCTAAATATGTAGTAACAATTTCTCCAAAAACAATTAAAAAATTAGGTTGGAAAGCAGGCCAACAACTTAAAATAGAAATAAAGGGAAAAGAAGCTAAAATACGCCCAGAATAACTATTTATTTAACTCTGTTTCAATTTTATAAAAATTATCCCATACTGCACGATAGGCAGTTAAAATAAAAAAGAAAATCCAAATAAAAACCTCAAAAGCAATAAAAAAAGATATTGGAGTTAATATCCCAACCATATTTAAGTTATTGAGCGTGATTTTTGATATTTCTTCAAGATTGAGAAATATAGACCCAATTATATTGATTATTAGGAGCATCATCCCAGTTTGCTCAGAGAGCATATGAAATGAATCATAAAATATATCTTTAGAGTATTTTAGATGAATCATTTCCCCCAACCTTTAATAGTAAGTAAAAAGCCAGAAGTAACAATACGAAACCTATTGCAAAAGAAGTTGTTCGAGCAATGCTTAATTCTAATCCAGGGTAACTAGTGCTAAATAGGACTAACAATAATCCTATATATATCATCCCCGCAATTATTCCTGAAAAAAACATTTGTACTGGCTTTTCCATGTTTATATTAGAGAAAATAGTGTTTTTATTGTTGTGTTTTTTTTCAAAAAGATTACTTTTTAACATTTTCGGTACCTACATATAAGTAAGGAAACCGAATAGCTTTTTGAAGGGTGTGGCAACGCCCAACAAAAGCAACTTTTTCTAAACATTCAGAAATAGGTACCGAAATTAATTTAAAGATGATAGTAACACAATGACGCAAATATTTAATGATTTCGCACATATTCATTATATGAATATAAGCAAAATATCACAAAGAGCACGGATTTTGCTTCTACTTCTTGCAGACAAAGGAACAACTAAAGGTGATAATGAGATTGTTGATGGAAGCGTAAAATTAATGAAACAGTTATTTCTACTTTCAAAAGAAATAAAAATAAATGGCTTTTATAAGTTTGTCCCTTATGATTTGGGCCCAGTTAGTTTTCAAGTTTATTCTGACCTGAATCATTTTCTAAAGACTAACTTAATTGAGGATTTTTTGTTAACAGACACTAATAAAACTGCTTATCGTTTAACTAAAAAAGGCATGCAATATTTATCAACTTTAAGGAGCAAAGCAGATGATAAAGTATTAAAACAAATACACGCGATTAAAAAAAAGTATAACCGAATGGAACTTGAAGACCTCATTATCGACGTATATACTAGGTACCCAGAATATGCTAAGAAAAGCAAGATACGATTCTATTAACTTATTCTTATGACTTCTATTGTTTGTATTAAAACTAACGAGGGAATTGTGATAGGTGCCGATACTCAATCAACTGATGGCATTAAAAAAAATGAAAACACAATAAAACTGCATGACATTACTAAGAATACTATTTTAGCAGGGTCTGGTAGTTTAGGATTAATTGAAGAGGTCGAAGAAACTATTGAAGACCATAAAAAAACAAAAAAACCCAAAATCACAGAACGAACGTCCATTAGAACTATAAGAGATATTGTTTCTAATGCCGCAAGTGATGCAAGAATTAAAAGAGTAGAAAAACTCCAGAAGTATATACGTTATGAACATATTCCTTCAGCTGACTTTATATTTGGAGGGTATAAAAATGAACCTTGCGCTTTTTTTATTGGGGATTATGGCGAAACAAATATAATACACACTTACAAAGCAATTGGCTCAAGTGAATCTTTTGCAGAGGTAATACTTTCAACTCACTATAATGATAAAATGTCTATTGATGATGCTGCAAAACTTGCTCATTGGGCAATAAAAAAGGCTAGTGAATTAGATATATATGTGGGCGACAAAATCCAATTGAAGGTGTTTAAGAAAAATGAAAGTTACCCTATTTCTCATGCCCAAATAGAAGGGTTTGAAACTATATACCGTTGTAGAGAAATAGTATATACCGAAATGTTTAGTGATGGTAGTTATTTACTAAAACAATTTTCTGAGTTGACTAAACGAAAAAAAGAGCAAATGAGTTTAGTTTCTAAATAAGACAGTGTATTATAAAACCATTTAATTTACCTACAAAAGTCCAATCGGAACAAAATCAAAGAGTTTACCTACAAGTCTAATTGAACCAAAAAGCTTTTTTAAATCAAAAGACACAGTAAAAACTAATTACCTCCTAATTGAATTGAAAAAGAAGCCGAGCAAATTAATTTCTCGGCTCTCTTTTTCTAATTTTTAAAAACTACTTTACTACACTTTCAAAATTGATTTTTCTTATTACTTTACTACAATACTACCCGCAGTCAAACAGCTTCATTATCCTGGTTTCGTTTAGCTTGGTGCAATTCAAATCCAAGTGCGTTAAAACAATGCCTGAATTAAAGTCTTGCACAGCACGCCCACCCCAAGCACTTGGCTTGCCTCCAAGGTATTTAATCCAGTAACCGTAAGAGAAACCATTTTTGGATTCCCTGCCTGAATCCTGCAAGTCCACCCATTCCTGCACAACAGCAAGGTCCTCCGTTGTTGGCGGCTGTGAAACAGTTATTGCATACCCAAAAACAAAAGGCATAAAAATGCAGGAAATGATTAAAACCGTTTTAATCATATCCCAAAAATTGCACTTTAAGATTTTGTCAAACTTGTAGAAAGCATCAAAATTAAACAAAGCCAGGGTTGCAATCGCAATCCAGGGAACAGCATTAATTGCAAGAGGCCCCATTAAGATAAGAATTGCAAACCAGTAAAACCCAATTAAAAGAATTGCAGAATTTAAAAACAAGCCAGCTATTGTAAAAAGATTCAAACCTAAGAAAAGCAATGCAAGCCCAAACTCTGCTTCCCACATTCCTGGCCTTGGAATCAAATTGCCAATTAAATCAGCTCCGTAAACAAGAATTGTAGCAATGGCCGGCAAAACAAAAGGCAAAGCCAGTAAACCAAAACCTACAAGATAATAAGCGGCAGCCCTCCAAAACAAGCCAGCCACACAAACAAGGCCTACTGCAATAACAGCATTAATCCAGCGTTCCCTTCCTTTTGAAAGCTTTGCTTTGATTGCAAAATAATTAGCCCAAAAAAGTAAAGGAATAGCAAAGTTTTCGTTCTCAAGCGTTGCCATTCCAAAAACAAACAAGGGATTCAAGAAAATAAACAATCCGGCAAGCCAACCGTTCTTTTTGAACAAAAGCTCGCCTGTTTTGGCTACCCCAAACAAGGCAACTAAGGCCAAAGAATACAACAAAACTTTGATAAAAACAAAATTGCAAGGCAGCAAAGAGAAAACAAACACTGTTGCAGGACTGTCAGCAATCAAAGGGCTTCCGTTGCAAATTCCGTCTAAATAATAAAAAGTGTCTGCTCCATATATGATTGGATTAAAAAAGTAGAAACTAAAGGGAATCGCAAGGATTAACGCCAATAGTAAATACTCTTTTCTTTTCATAATTTCCACTCAGGAAATACAAACCTATTTATATGCTTTTTAGGAATGCTTTTTCGTTTTTTTTGGCCCTGCCTATCATTTTGTTAAGAGCCATTTTTGTTTTTGCATTTTGCCTTAAAACAGGCGAAACACCTAATCTTCCAGTCATAGCAAATCCCTCCCTTTTAGTTTATTGTTTTTTAAAGTTTTCAAAAGTCCTTTAAAAAAAAATGCAGACTGCTTTTTGCCAAGCCTTCTTTGATTAACTATTTGCATATTCAAACGCCTTCTTGCCATATCAATATTTTTATTAACTGAAAGGTCTTTAAAAACATTTGAAGCAATCAAACAATCCCCTGGCAACAACCGCCTAGTCATCTTTTGAAATACCTCCAAAGCGCAAAGCCCAAAATTGCCGCCCCAATGAACATAATAAAAAGCATCAGGTTTTGGAAAATGATTGCCTCCAGCGTAATCCAATAAAGGGCAAAAATAGCCAAAAAAGCTAGGGGAATGGCAACAATCATATTGAAACCACCCTTGTAAAGAATGTAAGCAAGCAAAATTAAGCCAAACAAAGCAGCCAAAACAGTTGAACCAAAAGCCTCAGCCCAAACACATCCAACAATTTGAGGGATTCCGACAAAACACTCAGGGCCAATAGTCAAGCATTCGCC
>SDBS01004674.1_pt1 | contig 13402 bp, 11 predicted proteins | sample 2277091 | NCBI WGS metagenome assembly SDBS01 (sample SAMN10404972, study PRJNA504765) | marine sediment metagenome | isolation source: marine sediment core GS10_PC15, 163 cmbsf | place: Arctic Ocean: Southern Knipovich Ridge | collected 2010 | reverse complement strand
CCTGCCTATGAAACTATTATCAAGAGATGCAAGTGCAGCTTTCAGTGTACCCGCAGCATCACTTATGAAATCTACAGGATTTACGAGATAGTCTTTAATGACTTGTTTCATTGTTCGTTTGTTTGCTTGAGTTTTCAGATCATCTACGTATTCAAGGAACATAGACATTGCATTGCCATATTCCTTTTCAGTTTGTGTTCCTATCAAGCGACCCTGTATCCTTCTCTCGGATTGTTCCATAGTCAATTTGCGGTCAGCAGCGTCTTTGGCTAACTGTGCTATAATACGAACTTCTTCTTCGGTGATAATACTGGCAACCGCTTGAGCGGCTTTCATCTTTTCTCTGGCAAGGTCGTAAGCATTTTGTAACCGTTGCCCTTCCTCGTCAAGCTCTATCGGTATCTGAGGTATTTTGGCAAGGTCTTGTTCCGACAATCTTGCTTCGAGTTTCTTTGTCGTAGTTGCCAGTCTTTTCTTTTTTGCGGTTAGCCGTTTCGCCTCTGGTATCTTAACCCCTTCATCCTCGGCCTGTTTGAGAGCTTTATCGAACTCGGTTTGCAGATGAGGCTTAATCCAATCGCCAAAATCCCGTGTCATCTGGAATGACCATTTAGCAAAGTCCCTGCCTAAAGCCTCCAGATGGAATGTTGCTATCTTGGCAATGTCTGCGAAGTCCTGCGCGTTGGGAACGTATGCCGCACCCAAAGAACGACCACGCTTCATTCCAGACGACTCTTTTTTGCGCCGAGTTATAATGCTATCGTATTCGCCACGGGAGATGATGGTATTCCTTCTTCCGTATTCCCGCTTGGCTGTTTTTACATGCGTACCGAGTGCCTTTTTTGTTCTATTCAGTTCGGCTTGCAAATCTCGCAGTTTGGTTTCCAGAATGGATATGTTCTTGCCCTGTCGTACCATCTGGTCTTTTCGGGCTTCCACTACTTCTCTTATGGCCCTTACAGGGTCAGCATATTCCTGGTCAGAGTCTAAAGACTTGATTCGTTTACCCATGATAGTATGTTCACGAACCACATCTTCTTTGAGAGCCAAATCCATCAACAAGTCTACGTCAAGTCTGTCTCTGGCATAAATGCGCAGGCCAGTAAATACATTCTCAGGGAACAATCCGAACGGAGGCTGTTCTTGATAAAAAGCAATTCTCTTGGCTCGTTCCAAGTCTGCTTCGATAACAGCCGCCGCCTTATCCGCCTGTTCCTTCATATTCATTATACGATAGGTGGGTACGTCATCTTCTTCTGCACGGTTTTCTTCTACAAGTTCTTTTTCGATAGCATCTGCCAAAACACTTACCGAAGTACCTCTTGCCTGTATTTCGCCTTCGCCTATATCCTTCGTGGCCTCAATCTCCACATCCGTTTCAAGTCCGGGGAAATCATCCCTGAGTGACGAATAAATAGTTCTCAGAGTATGGTCACCAATATCGCCCACCCTTGCCCGCACCTGTTTTGCCCATTCATTGAACGACCTGAATCCGGCCTTGATATAAAACCCACCTATTCTTGTCGCCAGAATGAATGTTTCCGGGTCAAGTCCAACATTAAGCTGGCCTCTTATCTTGCTGCGAAATTGCTTTTCGAGAGCCTTGAGTTCGGTTTGTTCCTGCTCAGTCAAGTTATCAATCAGAGTCTTTTTGGGCGCTTCTGGTTCAACTGCCTTGACTTCTACGGTGGGTTTCTCCGGTTTTGCCAACGCGAAACCCTGTTTCAGCTTCTTATCTATCTGACCTGCCGGTACTTGAAATATCACCCCTTTATCGTTAGACATTCGCACTCTGTTCGTACCGGGCACTACGTCTGCTTCAGGATGGGCGAGAAGGGCGTCAGCGTTACGCTGCTGCGTCTTAGTAAGCGGCGTGGTATTTATGTCCGGCGTTACCGCGTCAGCCACAGCGTCAGCCGTAGCCTGTTCTATGGTTGCTGGCTGACCAGCCCGGAGATTGGCTATCTGGTCTTCCTGTTGGGCTATACCCGGAAACTGCTCACGTTCAGCCAGATTCAATGGTATTCCATCCGCCAGTTTCTTCTGGGCTACAAATTCGGCTTGTAAATCCTCCAGTGTAGCGGCAACTTTTTGCTGGTTGGTATCCCCAGCAGCTTGAGCAGCTTCAAGAGTGCCCTCAAAGGGGCTTTCTATATCCCGGACTTGCTCTTTAATCTTCTCAACCAGTGCAAGGAACTCACCATCGTTACGAGGTACAAAACCATACGCTTCCCGCATCTCTTGTTGTGTTCGGCCCAAATCGGGAATAGGTGCAAATGCCGCCGCACTACCACCCATAACAAAGCCAGCAGCCATAGCATCTTCCCAACCCTGAGTGATAATGCCCCATTCTTGTCTGGCCGCTTGCAAGGCAGTGGCGTAGTTTTCCGGGTCAATATCCTTTACGACAGCATCGGTATAGTTCTGCCCCAACTGAGCAAATAGTTCCTGAAACGACTCGGCGGTACCTAATCGCAATGCCCTGACAAGAAACGGCCTTGTGCCACCTGTCATCAGCATATTCATCGGGATTTTTTCAGTTATCATTTCTATAGAACCTGTTACAACAGCGCCCATCAAGGCAAGGTCAGGATCAACGCCTTCCCGTCTTAGATTCTCATAAGACGAAGCAGCCGAAGTAGTTCCGATGATATACAGGCCGAGATTCGGATTGCCCGAAGTAAGCGTAGCCGCTATCGCCAAACCATAAGATGGAGCAGACTCGCCAACAGCTATGCCTGTTCTGTATAAAGGTGTGCTCCAAAAAGACTGTTCTTGCACACTGCGAGCTTCGGGAGACATTTGTGCCGACACGCTGTTTATTTTCTCTATCCAAGCATTGCCCGCTCTTCGCAACATATCACTGGCGGCCTTATGCCTCTTACCTGTCGGACTTGTGTAGAACCTTAACTTGCGTTGCTTAGCAGGATCGGGCGAGTCCCTAAGTTCCTCTATTTCTTTTCGGGTCAGCGCCCCTTCACCAATAGCCTTCAATGCTATACCGGGAATTTTAATGACATTGCCAGCACCACGATGCAGGGCTTTTGCAATTTCAATCGATTTCTCTTTGAACGTGAAATTGCCGGGGTCTTCCATTAACTCGCCAAAAGTAAAACTTGTCGGAGGCAATTCGATGTCTGTGCCGAATATCCTGTTTATCTCTATAAGATTCTCACGACGTATTTTGTTATCTAATTCCTCCCGTAATTTTCGACGTGCCTCACGAATAGACACAGCCTCTCTGTCCGCATAGTCAAACTCCTCATTGGCAAGAGCCTCTACCTCATCAGGAGTTAATACAGCATCAGGAATATCTTTCAGGAGCACTCCCATTATTGAACCTCATCCACTAACGGTTCCCCGTTTTCATCAAAGCCGATGACTTCCCAATTTCGGCCACCCCTTTGAATTATCTGTCCAATATCATACCATCTGGCGTTGCCAACCCTGAACTGGGACGACATAGCGTGCATTTTCTTTTTGAAATCAAACGCAGGAACTTTGTCCCTCTTAATTAAATCATCCACCCATGCAATCAATGCTTCATTGACATTTTTGTTACGTTCTTTGTCAGCTTTGAATATCCTATTGAAGTCTTCGTTGTTTGAATTATACGTTGTGCGCAAGTCTTCTAATATCTGTCTTGGGTATGGATTCTTAATTTTATCGAGGCCCCAATTAAACCAGTCATTTGTAATTGACCCGTCAATGAACCGGGCTTCCAACAAATTATCAGCGGCTTCTGTCGGCGATAACTGTAATGTTGCCGCATCAAACACTGCGGCGGCTGCACTCAAAAGTCCTGCCTGAGTAGTTTCGGTTGGTGCGTCTTTGTATGAACCCTTTATATATATTTTCCATTTGTCCTTATCGGCCTTCAACAATGATGATTCGTCAATATCCGGGAAAGTTAAAGTGCCGCTGACTATTTTATCGGATAAATCCTCGTATGCCTCTGCGGTTGTTAGCTTTATAGCATCTTTAGCCTGTTTGAATCTTCCGGCTACAAAATTATCTACCCAATCACCGAGTATCTTGTTGGCATCAGCACCTTCGGTTACAGTTAAGATACCACTTTCGACAAGCTGTTTAGTTGCCACGTTCAGTGTTTTGATGCCTTCTTCTTTATCCACTGTTTCTATAGCTTCAATTAGTGCAGGTTTGATATTTTCTATGGCATCGTTTGCTCTCAACGCTTTCCCAGCCTCTTCGGCGGCCCTGAGTTTTAAGAGGATGTCCGGTGCAGAAACACCATTGCCTTTCATTGTTGCTATAAACTTTATTTTTCGCTGTGCAATATCTGTCCGTCCCTGTCTGTAATCATCAGTAAGACTTTCTTCTGCAATTTTTATTGTGGCCTTACTTATAACTCTTGACGCAGAGATAAATGACTCGTCCGGCAATGATTGTAAATCACCCTGTGATATTATTTGTTGTTCTGCCATAGCTTCGGGCGAAAAATCGAACCCAAATATATCAGCATTACCCTCCGTGACAATCTTTATGGTCTCTTCTTCCCAGTTCTCCGGTGCCGTACCAATCTTCATAACAGCAATATCATTTTTCATCTGTGTACGTCTGTTATCAGCTTGCTTGACAGATAGAATATCTAAATTTTTCCTATTCTGTGCCCTTATTGCTTCTTTTCTAACAGATTCTTTCCGTAACCCTCTCTGTATTTCTCTTGCACCAGCAACCAAGCCTTGCCCTATAGCGGCACCAACCAAACCTGCACCTGTTCTGGTGTCTATCCTTGCACGTACACCAGTTGTCGGAACAACACGTAATTCCTGTCTTGCTTCTATTGTTGGAAATGTCGCATCAGCCATTACGCGAATCCCGTCAAAAATCTTTGACCACCGAGGCCTGGTAATCCGCCGCCAGTGCCAACCTTTGTCTTTGCGCCTTTGAATAAACCCGCACCAGCACCCAAAGTTGCTAATTGGAATCCAAACTGGACATTAGCCGCTCTCGCCGCACTCTTGCCTCTCTGTTGTGCGATCCTGCCCGTCAATCTGTCAAGTTCGGCCTGAGACTCAGCTTGACCCGCTAACACTTCACCCTCAAAGCCTATCAGGAGATTCTCCAGTTCCAACTCAGCAGCCTGTTCGGCAGCCAAGTCAAGAGCGACAGGAGAACCCAAACCTCCGGCAGCGCCAAGTTTTGCAGTTAAGGCGCTCGTTATTTCAGCACCGCGCTTTGCCTGTCGCTTCTGGGCAAAGCCAGCCTTTGCCCTTTGGGCCTTCGCTTCCTGCTCGGCAACGGCAGCATTGAAATTAGCTATGTTCTGGGCAGATTTGCCTTCGGTCCGCAAACCTGCCGCCCCAGATAATGTCTCAAATACTCCACCCATTAGAATACCTTTGCATATAAATAAGCATCTCCTTTGTCCGGCCAGTATTGCTTCATCAACCCTTCCCTCTTGAAACCAAGGGCTTCTATCATCGCTATGGCCCTTGAAAACTCCGTCCTTACGGCAGCTTCGGCCCGGTGAAGATTATTGATTTTGCTCAATTCTTCTATTTTCTCTCGTATAGCGTATAAGGCCCTGAGACCGTGTATGCCTTCCTTTTTGCAATCTGCGGTCAATATCAGCCAGAATGACCCTCGACCCGGCCAGAAGACTTGTACGCCGCCTACGGCTACGAGAGAACCCTCGTACATCACGGCATAGGTGTTCTCGTCGGGAACCTCCATATACGGGTAGTCCTTGACTGCGCCCTCGTATGGGTTCTGTCGGACGTAAACCAAATCTTCCTGTGTGGCAACTCTAAATTCCATTAGAATAAAAAACCAAACACATAAACAGTATTAGTAGCATTGCCGTTACCGGCGGTTACATCCATCTTGATAATTTCACCGGTAGTATATCTCTGTAAGACATTATTCGCTGCCGGAGTCTGCACGAAAGTTGCCGGACTTATAATAAGCGCATCACCGGCAGCATCCATATTGTCTAATGCTATATCACCGCCCGCAATACCGTTTGCACCAGCCCAGTTATCCCACGAAGCCGTAACTCCAATAGTTATATCCGTTTGGGCCGCATCGCCGCCAACTACAATAATTACCTTTGTGATAATACAACTGAAACCAATTGGAACAGTATATAAAGTAGTTTGTGCTGCCGCGTTAAACGCTACTGTGGTTGTGCTTAATAAATTATCAGTAACCGTTCTTATGTCCGCCATCTTTATCTCCTATCTGACCTGTAAAATCGATACGGTATCAACTGTAAATGCTTTATTGGCATTCGTTAGTGTTTTATTGAACATGTGAACCTGCGAGGTGCTTGTTAAGATATTGGTACTTATGGTGCCAACCAATGCACCATCTATATAAAAAGTCAGACTATTGTTTAACATTTCTATTTTGAAAATATGCTGGTCTAAGTCTGCCGCTTCACTTGAATCCGTGTCTGTTTCAGCGCCGCCCGTGCGACTTACCAAATGCCAATTACCATCAACAGCAGTGTCTAACTCGAAATAAATATAACTGGTTGCGTCAAACCAAATACCCATCTGGGTATTTACATTAGTTTTCTGAGTTGTTGCCCGAAATGAAAGGATGGATTTGTTGGAACTGATTATTCTTTTCGGCGACCTGACTATGCAGGTTGTATTAATTGTATCGCTTGTAGTCAATCCCAAAACACCATGTATCGCTTGGGTTTGGGCCGCCACTACATCACCATCATCAATATCCCATCGCGTGTCAAGAGTAGACGAATCAAAAAGATGAAAGTCATCGTAAAACCTGCTGAAATCATGCGATATGTTCCATTCCCTGTCAACCCAACCCCTGTATCGCAAAGTATAATCTTTCCCGGCGGAGACACTAATAGTCTTGGGCCTGAGCCAACTATCTTGAAATGTAATCAGGCTCGCCAATGTATTATCTGCAAATACATTATCAACGCCACTCTGAAATGCCACAATAGTACCCGTGTTACCGGTAATAATATTATTGGAAATAACCGTACCAGAGGATGTTCCGGCACACTGAATCGCGCCCGGGCTATGAGAACCATTTTGCTGCAATCTGTTAGCGGTTATAACTGTATTGAAAGTATTGCCTATCAGTTTTATATTCGGGGCGGTTGCGTCACCGTGTGGCTCGAAATAACAGTTATGTATAACCGTCTCTTGCGCTTGTTCAAGTTCAACAATAGCATTTGTCGTGTGGACTGAACCTCCGGGATCAAATTTCATCGTATCTAATTTGAGATTATTGTGGTCCGCATTAGAATTGTATTTAACTTTAACACTCGTCTCGGTACCGGTAACATAAGTGTCTCTCATTACTACCGAATTATTGTCAAGAAACGTAGCCTGGTCTTCCAATAAAATCCCTACAGTTCCGGCAAATACCCGACAACTTTGTATTTGCATAAAATGACACGCACCGTCTAAATGGATACCATTAGTTCCACCAGAATTGAGATTTTGAATAAATACATTTCTGATAATCATATCTTGTGTAGCTTTACAGTAAATTGCATCTGTTGCTGTACTGGTACAAGTTATTCTAAGATTAGATATTTCAGAGGAATCCACGGTAGCGTTGGCGTATGAACAACTTATTGCTTTGGCAGTACCGGTATAACTTAATATCGAACCTCTTTCGGAAACACCTACCATGCTCACATTAGAGGGCTTATCTAACGTTGTAGCATAACTATATGCAACATCCGGTATTGGAAAAAGAACTGTACCGGCAGAAATTGAGTCCATCGCCGCCTGGATAGCAGCGCCATCATCGGTAGAACCATCACCGGTAGCGCCGTGGTCCCTTACGTCCACTACGGCATCTATACTCAATAAAGTCCTGACCGCCGAAGCATCGGCAGCCTCGGCTATATTTGTCCCTATCGTACTAAACGAAACCGACCCGGTAGGAACAGCAGATGAAGCTGTAGCATTACCGGCAGAGTCAAAAGACAGCACCTTGCTTGCCCTGTCCACGGAATTTGGCACTTCATTAGTCAATCCAGCCGCATCCGTCGAAGGAAACTCAAGGCCCTTGTTATCTATAAGGTCTTTGTTCTGTATAACAATCTTGGTGAGTTTGTCCAAAGCCGCTTCGACATTATCGGCGTTGAATGCGCCGCCTTGTTCAAGGTTAAGGTTTTGCGTTCTCGGCGTGTTCCTTACTACATGAACAGTTGAAGTAGACGCAATCGAATCCGAGGTAGTTACTATCCCACCGCCTGACCCGTAAGTTGCTGTATAACCATCGGAACCCGCATCTTCCACAAGGACCGTTTCTGCACCTGTCGAAGTAAGTCTCTTGGTTACAATAAGATCGCCGGATGCTAATGTGGGAAATACGTATGGTATCTCTAATACCACACCGGCCCCGACTCCTGACGTTCTGTTTGTCTGATTTGCAATCGTCATGTCATCTTCCTGTCTGTTCTATTCTTGCAATTATCGCCCGGACCGTACAAGGCAAAGGCTTTGAACCTGAAATTACGATATTGTCTTCTGTGCTGAATCCGCCACCAAAATCCAATCCACCTTCTCCATCTCTTGGAATATCGCCAGTATATAAAGCAGGCGGTGTACCATAAGGTTCCGTAGTACGCCAGTCTATATCGTGCGTGTCTGTACCGTCTCCATATCGCGCACCACCTGTCTTGAAAAAACTAATCACTATTTCAGATATCTGCTTTACACTGCCATGCGTAGTACCTTTTGGGGTTGTGATATCCAGCCTCATAGGACTTACCTGATATGTAGATGGCAAGCCAACATGAACAATATCCGCCGCATTATCAATGGTTATCTGTTCGCCCGAAACAACCTCGTCTCCTAATACTGCGCCATCTGACAGAACAGAAACAGTTTCGCCCTCAAGATGGCCCAATCCCGTAATCGTTGTGTTCCCATTAGTATCGATAATCCCGGCATCCACGAAATAAGCATTCGCATCGTTTGAACCCCAGTCCCTCGGTTGCATCTCTTCGATAAACCTAACCGTATTATTCTCTATTGTTCTTTGTACCGTCAAAGTGATTACGTCTTCTGATGTTCCCGGCGTAACACAAACCGATTCCACTATTCCGTCACCGCCCAAGGGATGATTAGCAAGCGCCACTACACCCTGTTCGCGTTCGTAAGTCATTGAAATCAAATAAGGATTGTTAGCGATAGTAAACCAGACAATAGAATCGGGCCGGGTCTGCACAGCGGCACTTGTAATACCACCCGAAGTAATGTCCTCCGCCAAAGCAGTAAGGTCGGGTGATACATATTTTTGTTTCGCATCACTAAAAGTATATTCCCTGACTTTCCTGGCAACGAAGTCAATAAACAAAATAGCCTCATTGACCTCCAATGATTGCATATCGGCACTGCCCCATTTGGTTTGGGTCTTTATATCAAAATTGGTAGGTGTCAAGGCAGCGTCTAAAGTAGTGGCCCTGATGCGCCATTCATCTCCCGTCGTACCGGCAGCAAGCGTCTCAAGAGACCCTAACCACCTGCCCCTGTTGGCTGTGGGAAGGGTCAAGGCAAACGAATCTGCATCATTGAGGCCAGCTTCAAAGTCTTCAAATTTCCCCGTTTCACTTAACCAGATATTCTGCTGGTCTGAATTAGTAAATCCATAAACTACCCGCTCTTCGAAAAACGCGACCGCAGACGGATAACCTCTGGCCGATGACCATGCTCCTTCGGCCCATCTTTTCGTAGCGGTATTATCCGGTGCGGCAATTACCGCAGTTGCCGCTGCCGATAACGCCGAAGCGGTAGCACTTATCCGGAAAATACTATCCTGTGTACTTTCATCTACAGTGAAGACCGCAGTTAATGTTCCAGGAGTTCCATCGACAGCAGTAACATTTATCCTGTACTGGACACCGTCAGCTTCCTCAATATCTGTCTTTTGAACATTTGCAGACCCTACCCCATCCGTCAATGTAGACACATAAGTTCTGAACGTTTCCCAATTAGTACCATCCTCATTTCTTTGTATCTCTACAGTTTGTGCCCAATGGCCCGATGTACTGAATGTCCATGCACCCTTAACATCTATCGCTTCACCGACAACGCCTGTAGCGGTTGCTGTACCTTTTGTTACCGTTTTCACTCTTTTATGAGTCAACTTGAATAGGGCATCTATGTGCCCTGATGCCCCGGTAACAAACACGTCATCAGAGGCAGTTAAAGTTACCACGCCGCCGTCCACCATTATTTGACCATCATCTGTACCATCGGATATCGCCTCATTTGCATATACCGTAAGAGTTGTCCCGACATACGTAGTTGCAGTACTTGCATGTACGGTATATGCAGCATCATTTCCGGTAGAATCTATTACGTAATATCTCTGGTTAGCAGCGAAAAAACTTGATATGTCTGTTTCACTTGTAATGGTAAAATTATCCGTTCCTATTCCGCCACCGGTAGAGGCAGTAGCAATGGTATACCCAGTAACCGCTATCGTAATATCATCTTTTTCGGCAATATCATTACGTTCGATAAACGGGCCATTGTCAAACGTGATAGCAGATAATGTAAATTCTGTGGCACTTACCCTACTCAATTTTCGCGGAGTATAAGAAGGATGGACAATCCATAACACATCGGCACTTTGTTTGAATTGTAATTGAAATAAATCAGCTTCCAGATATGGCGATGTAACAGTATCTACCAATGTGCTGCCAAAATACACATTGATAATCTGGTCGCTAAATTCCAACTTATAAGCGATAGTAGCCGAGAAAATAAATGAAACCATCCTTGACTTTACACTATCATCAGCTACGTTGGCGATATACTTCGTACCCGGCCTGCGCGTTACAGGTCCGTAAATCACTGGAATCATATTATCCAGAATCCTGCAACCCGATGCGTACTTCTCTATGTCCGAGCGCACGTCAATCAAGGAACTAAGTTTTCCTGCATTCATCGAGATTACAGCCAGGTTCGCCATTTACTCTCCCGGTCCATATTTATTCAATACCGTAGTTACCGTTTGGACTGCGACATCCATCTGGTCGGACAGACTTTCCAATGTATCACCGTCAGCGCCAATAAGCGTGTCTGTAAAATCACTGCCTTCGATAAGAACGCAATCGACTTCTGAACGGTATTCACCGAAACCAACTTTATTCGTCCCGTCATCGACTACCACTACATCACCGGCAACCAACGCCGTCGAAGGAGTAGCAGTGTAATAACCAGTTACACCTATTTCCGGCAAGGATTGGTCAACCGCACCTCTTGCGCTGCCGTCCGGCTGCAAGGCCGTAAACGTCAGGGTCTTACCTGTGAGGAAGCCAAATTTGACTTCGTTAGCCATTACGCACTTCCTAAACGAGAGTCAATCCTGCCGCCGCGAGTAGCCCTCACGTCGGTCCACGTAAACTGTTCCGCTCTACCGGCAAGGTTGGTTTCCTGCCTGTCCAACGCCCTCACAGCAGGCATTAACTTTGCCAGGGCATCATCAATCTTTGTTTGAATCCGTTTATCGCCGCCCGCTATAGGCCCTATCAGTTCATCGGCCAGAAGCAGACCAAAAACTTTCACAAACAACGGGTCAAACTTTGAAACATCGTCTATGTTTTTGATATAACGAATGTTCATTGTCGAATCGTCTGTCAATAATCGCTCTCCCTCAATAGCATGGGCATGACGAGTATTTCTGGAAAACGTATCATCGAAAATGGATTTTAGTCTCAGGAAATCATCAGGAAGAATAAATTGATTCGCCCATTCAAAAGTCGGGTCGGTATCGTCTTGCACCAGGGTTGACCGGCCAGAGGCAAATCGCCAATAATGGGAACGGAGAAGGGCCTTTCTTGTCGGGTCGTAAAACAAGCGGCATCGAATAGCAGCGGGGGAAGTATCATCATCAAAACTATTGATAAACTTCCCACCAAGTATACCAAGGGCCATATTGCAAATGGACGTTTTCGATACTTCTGCCATATTTACATTCCTTCAGTGTCATACACCGTATCTGCCCCGTGTCACTTCGTAAATGCTTTTTATATCAGCAACAGACAGAACTCTGTCAAACAGCATGACATCACCTATCACACCTGCAAAGAAATTAGTTGTCTCTTTTCCTATGTCAAAATCAGTTGCATTTTTGGCTGATGTATCAGTAATTCCGATCAAATGCCATTTAGCGGTTATGGCTGTTGCATTTTTTATACCATCTACATACGTATTAGCCGTACCTCCGGCAAATCCGTTAATGGTAAGTGTTCCTGTAACAATAGTCAGGAAATCAGTACCATTCAAATCCAGTGGATAATCGGTCCCTGCTATATCAGTAGGATTTACCCACATTAGGACTGTCTTAACACTTGATGGACCTGAACCTATGTCAATAGAATCCTGCCCCCCATCGAAAAAAAACCCCGGATAGACCGGTACTACGGTTGGTCCGTTAGTGGTGCCCGTAAAGCCGTTCAAGCTATAGTCAAAGACCTTACTGGTAGTCATCACGCCATATTGCAATTTATAATAAGCCACCAGTCCAACAGTATTTACCTGTGGCACTAACAATTCCGGTTTTATCATCGGATGCCCCGAAGAGTTATGACAACGGTTAATGTTTGAGACGAACCACCGGGGTCGGCAGAAGGGTCAACGGCAATCTTCATAATACCACTTATAGGCTCGTATACGCTAAAAGCATAAGTAGCACCATCATCCTTTGCCTCTGAGTTAAATATCTCATTATCGCCGCCGTCGTCTATAGTAAGGGTAACGTCCGGGTCGCCTGTGACCGACGACGCTTTCAGTATTACTTTCTCAAGTATCCCATTGATAGCGACAGTTTGTGATTGTTCGGCATGTCCGTCACCAGTAGCCCATGTTTGAGTTACTATCCGTTCCCATGCCGGGGCGTCCTGAAATGAAGGCCCTGCTAAAGTCGATGAAACTGTCATTATCCACCTCCCGAATGTCGTTCAGGATATGTCGCCTGGTCTGCATTCGCCTGAGAATCAGCAGCGGCAATACCACCTGGAAACGACAATGTTCCCGTACCGGCAGCATCTTCAAAACTCGCCGTTGAGCTTATCTCCGAATTTTCAGCAACGAACAAATCAAACATATTATCGAAATCATCGACAGTCATATTGCCCAATGATTTATACCGATTGCGTATCACATACGCGCGTAATGAATGCGTAGCAGATGTCGCACCTGTAGCAAAGTCGTTACCCATTATTTATCTCCTTCTTTGGGGTGGGTTGCGTGATATTCCCTTGAATTTTTGCCTGCGGTTTCAACCGACTCGCCAACTGGCCGTTTACCGGTTACGCGTTCTTCTCTTGATATTTCCCGCTCTTCTTTTTTTTCCTTTGCCATCTTGATACCTTTCAAAAACAGGCAGAGCGCCGAAGCGCTCCACCTTAGTAACATTTACGGACTGATTGTTA
>SDBS01004673.1_pt1 | contig 13402 bp, 11 predicted proteins | sample 2277091 | NCBI WGS metagenome assembly SDBS01 (sample SAMN10404972, study PRJNA504765) | marine sediment metagenome | isolation source: marine sediment core GS10_PC15, 163 cmbsf | place: Arctic Ocean: Southern Knipovich Ridge | collected 2010 | reverse complement strand
CTAAAATATTTTAAACAAATATTATGTCCTTTATAACGTTCTTTTCTAATTTATTATTAAGCTTCTTAATAATTTCGTATTTCTGCAAAATAAGTTCATGCCTCCAGACACTATCAGATGTCCGGACAAATAGTTTTCCTCTTTCAATTTTCACCGGCTCGGTTTTGCTTGCATTTATTTCACCACCTCCACTAGAATGAACATCGTTCATATGGTTAATCGAGAAAAACTCAAACAGGTGGTCCTAGACCACGCCTTCCAGACCCTCAAGGAAAAAGGAGTTGCTGAGATTCGGATTCGCTCACTTGCAAAAGCCAGTGATTGCGCGGTCGGCTCTATATACAACCTATTTGATGATCTGGATGACATCCTCTTTCATTTGAATCTCCGGGCATTGAAAGAACTTTTTTATATGCTGCACACCAATCTTGAAGATGGAATTAAAGCCCACTTGTCTATAGAAGAAATACTTCCTAGATTGGGCTGGGTTTACATTGATTTTGGAAGGGAAAACTATCACCTTTGGAAATCAATTTTCGAATCCGCTCCCGCTTCTAAAATCCCTTCTTGGTACCAAGCAGAAATTGCCAAAAATATGCGCCAATTTGAAAAAATCCTCCAAGAGGGCTATCAGCTCTCCGAAGAGAAAGCAACACAACTCATCAACTATTTTTGGTTTGCCATTCACGGAGTGAGCTCCATTCTGCTCAACCGTAAAGCAACCGATCATTCAGAAGATTTTTTGAATTCATATGTCAATCACTGTTTAAGAGGAATACAAAAGTTTATATAGGAGGAAATTATATGACTGCTGAAATTTGCCACAAAATGAACGATGTTCAAGACTGGATTGTAGCTTGCAAGGCCAGTGAACTCAAAAAAACTCCCAAGCGCATGCAGCTTGAGGGAAAACACATTGTTCTCTTCCGTGATTCGATGGGAGCTGCCCGCGCCCTCATGGACAGATGCCCATTTGAAAGTGCGGAAGAGGACCTTTTAAAGTGCGCCTATCATGGATGGTGCGTTAAAGGGGACGGATTGAGTATGCAAATTCCGAATTTGATAAATGGCATAACCCATTTTGAAACTTTGGAACATGCAGGGTTAATTTTCATTAATCTTTATCGGCTTAAGAACAAACCCAAAGCCCTTGATTGCCTCTCGAAAGACCAATATGCTTCTTTCATTACCCATCAAACAATCGATGCTGATGAAGTGGATATCTTAGAGAGAGCCTTGGACCCTTTTTTGATGTTTCAAAATTGGAAAAAGAAGGTCGTCAACGTCAATGTGCGTATTTCAAAAGACCTAATGGAAGCGGATTATTTTTCCTATGGAAATTGGCTCACAAAAACGACAGCACGCTTTGTTTTTCCCAACGTGTTTCAATTGTCATATGAAACAAGACGTGAGGATCACCTCCTTATTACAGGATTTTTAACCAGAAGAAACTCTACACATGTCGACGTGTGGCGCATCGTCCAATACAAGGGCTTTCTACCTATTTCCCTAGTGAAATGGGCATTGAAAAACAGAATGTCCATTTCTCCCAATCAAAATCGGACCATTTTAGAAAAGGAAAACTACTTGGGATTTCCCCTGCGCCATCGACTGAATGGGCATGACATCAAAGAACATGTATATCAAGTTAAGAGGTTCATGACAAAAGATTGGACTTTCTCTTTGAAGCGCTCTTTGGAAAAGGTCTGAGCATGCGCCTGAATCTTTTCAGACTCAAAATCCTCTTGCATTTTCTCAAAGCGTATGAGGGCATCAACGACGCTTGAAGAGGTTTGCTCTCTGAAGAAAATTCCCGTGCTCCCCGGCAAGACTGTATCGATACTGCCCCCGTATCCATAGGCAATGACTGGAACGCCTGCAGCTTGAGCCTCTACCAATACAATGCCGAAATCCTCTTCAGCCGCAAAGAGAAACCCTTTGGCTTTCGCAATTGTCTCACGCAGGGTGGGATGAGGTAAACGCCCCAAAAATTCCACATTTTGTGGAGCTTTGGCCTGCAATTTTTTCTTCTCGGGACCATCCCCAATAATCAAGAGTTTTTTCTTTGGAAATTTCTCAAAAGCTGCGATGAGAATGTCTACCCGTTTATAAGGAACAAGACGTGAGCAGGTCACATAGTAATCTTCGCATTTCGCTATCTGAAAGAGATCGGTATTGACTGGGGGGTGGATCACCGTTGAATGGCGACCATAGTGTGTTTCAATCCGTTTGGCAACATACGTCGAATTTGCAATAAAATGATCGACATCCCCTTGGGTTTTCCGGTCAAAATGGCGGATATATTTTAGAGTGGGACGAGCTAAAAGGCGCTTTACTGGATTGAGTTGATCGATGTGGAATTCATAGAGATCCCATGCAGCGCGAAAAGGAGTGTGGCAATAACAAATATGGAGCTGTCCGGGCTTTTTTCGAATGGACTTAGCAACAGCATGCGAGCTGGAAATGATCAAATCATAAGAAGAGAGATCCAGGCTTTGAATTGCCAGAGGGAAAAGAGGAGCAAGATTGCGATAATAGCGCTGCCGCTTAGGAAAAGACTGCAAAAAAGATGTCCGAATGTCCCTACCAGAAAAGGGGGTATTTAAAAGAGCTTTTTCGTCTTTTAATAGAGTAAAGATGGGCACATCAAAAACTTCGATGAGAGCTTCCAATACTTTTTCTGCCCCACCCATTGTGACAAGCCAGTCATGAACGAGAGCGCACTTCATTTTTGTCCTTTTGCATAAACGTAAATAGCGAAATGATCGGAGTGAGCCAATATTGAAAGTAGAGTAAATTGTTAAATTGACTCGTAAACAGGATACAGACTAGCACATAGATGTAAAGCCATATGAAGAGAGAAGAATGGGGTCTTGCCAATTGCTTTATTGACCACACCACACCCACAATCGCAAGTCCTAAACAGGGAATCCATCCAAAGCTAGTGAGGGTGATGAGTAGCGAAGAATCTAAAGAGAGATGGCCAAAGTCCTCAAATAATCGACTCGATAGGTAGTGATAACCAATGCCGAAAAAAGGATGTTGCTCAAAGTACGAAAGCCCGATTTGAAAATTTTGCAGCCTGGCAAGCGCGGAGGGATCCTCCCATAGCCCAATCGAACGACGCAAGAAATACAATAACTCCTTCGAATAACAAAAAGGAATGATCAGTAGTAGACCTAAATAGAGGGATTTCCAACGAAAAGGAGTCGTTTTCAAACGGAGCATTTGAGAGAGGAGCATGAAAAAGAGCAAAAAACCACACGTGGCAATGCCACTACGGGAAAAGCTTAAAAAGATGCTTCCAAGAAAGAGAAAAAATAGAGAATATTTTCGCAAATGCCAAGATAAAATCAATGGTATACAAGCAATTGCGCTGTAGTAATTGGGATCAAAGAATGTCGAAATGAAGCGTCTTTGATGAGGATCCCCGCTAAAATGCACTCCATAAACATCCAAAAATTGAAAAAAGATGTGTGCTTTTGGGAAGAATAGAAAAATTCCACAGCCGAGTAAGAAAATGAGGACAAATATCCTGATGAAATATTGCATCATCTGTTGTGGAGAAAATTTCTGAAATAAAATATCTCCGATCACAACACCTGTTGCAATCATGGCGATGAGTTTTGCGCTGTAGAGAACGCTTGTCACATCAAAACCGTTAAGAATGGTGCCGTATAGAGAGGAAAAAACGATCCCCACAATAAAAAAGTGACTTTTGCGCAATCGGGTAAAATAGCGAGGAAGAACGAGTGCATAGAGAAAAATTTCCACGATAGAAAGATGGTTGGGAAAGGGAGGGAGAGGAAAAAGACGAAAAAAGTTTCCTCCCACTAAAAATAAAGCAAAAAGAAAAAGAACCAGCCGATGGTATAGGCTTGAAAGCGTCAAAACAGGGCGATTTCTAATTCTCAAAAGGGCAAAATCTGTCATACTCACTATGATAGAAAAAACAGATATGAAAATCATCATTTTAGCAGGAGGATTGGGGACACGACTATGGCCCCATTCACAATCTCCAAAGCAGTTTTCCATCACAGAAGGAGGCCATTCCCTTCTGCAAAAAACCCTTTTGCGATTTCTCAAACACTGCAATCCCGAAGATTTGGTGATTGTCACTCAAGACCACTTTCTTCAAGAGGCAATCACCCAAGCCAAAGAAATTGAAGAAAGCCTTGAAAAAAGAGTGATCGCTGAACCCGAGAAGAAAAACACGGCTCCCGCCACCCTCTTCGCTCTCAAGTGGATGGAGAAACAAGGAGAAACTCCTTCTACTTTTCTCGTCTCTCCATCTGATCATTTGATTTCACCTGAATCCCTCTTTTTGGAAAAAATTCAAGAGGCACAGCAACTGTCTCTAGAGAGACACCACATTTTATTTGGCGCGTTTCCTACCCACCCTCACCCTGGATATGGATACATCACGTGTGACCCTGAAAAAAATATTTCCGATGTCGAATCGTTTATCGAAAAACCGATCCTTTCCAAGGCCCAATCTCTTCTAGAGACCGGAAAGTGTCTTTGGAATACCGGCATTGTCCTCTTTCACCGTGAGACGTTTTTTAAAGATCTTAAACAACATCAACCCGAAATGTTCGAGGCCTATGAAACCGATACTTTCAGAGCCTACCCTAATCTCTCCTTGGACCACGCGTTCCACGAACATTTCAATCACCTCAAGGTGATTCCTCTTCCGCTGTCCTGGTCTGATGTGGGGTCTTGGGAAGGCATCTATGAAGCCTTTGAAAAAGACGCCCACCAAAACGTCAAGATCGGGAATATCGTCGATTTGCAAACTAAGGGATGTTTTATCTTAGGAGATAAGCGAAAGATTGCCGCAATCGATCTTGAGGATTTGATCATTGTCGACACAAAAGAGGCTCTTCTCATTGCGAAGAGAGGCTCAACGCAGAAAATTCCCCTTGCTGTTGAAAAACTTGAAAGTGTTTTCTAGCAGATTCCTCCCAAGAAAATTGCGCAGCTCTTTGCTTTCCTTTTTCAATAAGCGAGTCACTCTCCATTAGGGCATCACAAAGACTCTCTGGATTGGTGGGATCAAAATAAACAGCTGCGTTCCCACAAATCTCACGCACTGGCTCAATATCCGATGCCCATACAGGGCATCCCAATGCCATTGCTTCGAGTGGGGGCAGTCCAAATCCTTCATAGAGGGAAGGGAAAATGAGCCCTTGTGCATGCTTGTAAAGCCAACAGAGTTCCCCTTCTGTCACAGGAGCAAGACCATGTCCAACAGAGACGAGATGTCTCCCCATTTTATCCACACATTCTCGAACAAATGCCTCATTTTTATGGGGCTTATTGTTCCCCACAAAAAGATAAAATTTGGAGGGCACATTTTTTACAGGAGTAGGTTCTACAGAGAGCAAATGATCGCAACCCGAATAGATCACGTTGAGCTTTTCTTTAGCTTCTGGGAAATAGTGAAGGAGCCTTCCTTTGGAAAACTCCGATACCGTGAGGATTTGATCCACACGTGAAATCACCTTGCGGAGCACAGTCTTGGCATAGAACTGTTTCACGAGACTCAGCGTCTCGAGATGATCGAGATGATAGAGATCGTGAATAGTCACGACATGTTTTTTTGCTTTGATAGGCAAAAGTGCTGAATTGAAATGGGGCGACCAAAATAGATCACAAGGAGGAATCTTGAGAAAAAAGTCGAACTGCTCTCGGATACTATAGATGGGTGCAGTGGAATTGAGCTGCTTAACTGTGCATTTCTGCTCCAAAAAGGGCAAAAGACAGCGGACATAGGTCCCAATTCCTCCAAAGCACCGCATCCGTGTATCTACTGTCATTCTCATAGATGAATTTTTTCCTCATGAAGCATTTTTAAGGCTTTTTTAGACACTTGCTCCGGCCCGAACTCTTCATTGAAAAAGACTCCATTCTTGGGAAACCAAAGAGGAATATCCAGTGTCGATTGATACAGAACGATGAAGGGCTTTTTCATGGCTGCTGCCAAATGCACAGCCACAGTATCCACAGAAATGAGAAGCGCGCTTTGGTGAATCGTTTGTATGAATTCAACCCAATTGAGCTGATCGCAAAGATGCCGATCGGTAATTTGCTCAATAAACCGCCTCTGATCTTCTCCTTTTCCCGTGAAGGTGATTTGATAGCCTTCTGCTCTTAAAGCTTCATAAAGAGCCTTCCAAAAAGAAACAGGAAGATCTTTTATAGGATTTGCAGAACCAATGTGAAAGATGATGTATTTTCCAGCTGAAAGCTCTGGAACAATCCATGGAGATTGAAAAGGTTCGGGTTCGATCCCAATCGAATGCAACATTCTTTTATAATGCTCAACGAGATACTCGTCTTCTACCCAGGGGACAAGATGGGTAAAAAAATGTCTCTCGCCAATGGTTTCAAATCCCACACGCATCGGGATTTTCGCCTTGTAAAAGAGCGATCCAACTCCTGCAAAAAAGGGATACGTGTTCAGCACACAATCATAGTTCTCTATCTCTCTTACAATTTTGTTTCGTTGAAATAAGAGGAAATAGAAGAGCCGCCAGATTTTCATACGAATCGGATCTTCAGGACGAAGCCACGGCTCATGAGCATGGATCTCATCCACTCCTAGGCAATCCCGTGCTGCCACTTGGGTTTTTGGAGTGACAAACATCCCCATCTCACAATCAGGATAAGCCCTCTTTATCGAGGGGATTAGAAATGTGCTTAGAAAGACATCTCCCAATCCTCCTTGATTGTAAATGAGAATTTTCTTCATCGAAGATGAGTTTTTGTGAATTTTTCTTGGAATTAGAGAGCTCAGGAAACAAAGAAGATGAACCCTCCATGAATGCTTCACACTTCTACTCCATGTAAAGCGGCTTTACATAATTGTTCTGGCTCTCCATCAGCGATAAGTAATCCGTCTTTCAGCAATAAGACGCGCGTGCATAATCTACGGATTTTTTCGTGCTCATGGGTGACGAAAATGACAGTCCTTCCCTCGTCCGCAATTGCTTGCATTTTTGCGAGACATTTTTCTTGAAACGCATGGTCTCCCACTCCAAGAATCTCATCGATGATCAAAATTTCGCTGTCGAGATGTGCCATGACGGAAAAGGCTAAGCGTAAAAACATCCCGCTTGAATATTTTTTGACCGGAATATCTAAAAATGCCTCTACGTCAGCAAATGAGACAATTTCATCAAAATGGCGTTTCACCTCTTTTCGGTGCATGCCTAAAATCGCACCTGAGAGAAAGATGTTTTCTCTTCCTGTCAAATCCCCATGAAATCCCGTTCCCACCTCAAGAAGAGCCCCCACTCGCCCATAGAGCTCAATTTCTCCTTCTGTCGGCCAAGTCACTCTAGATAGAAGTTTCAATAGAGTGCTTTTGCCCGATCCATTTTCTCCGATAATGCCAAGAGCTTCACCTGCACCGATCTCTAAATCGATATCGCGCAGTGCCCAAATCTCTTCAGATCTCTTAAGGCGATATTTTTTTCCAAGTTGGCGAGTTTTGATCATTAAATGACGTCAGCGAAATTGTGTTCGATTTTTCTAAAAATAAATGTTCCTGAAATGAGAAGCAATACACTCGTTAAGATCGAAATTTGAAACGATCCTGGAAACGGGGTTCCGAGGAGGCAAAAACGAAATCCTTCGATGATTCCTACCATGGGGTTTAGATTGTAAAAGAACTGAAATTGATGAGGAATCACTCCACTTGAATAGACGAGTGGCGATGCATACATCCATAGCTGAATCAAAAAGGGGACAATATGCTTAAAATCTCGATAGTAGACGCTCAGCGAGGAGAAAAATAGATTGATACCACAAGCAAAAATGAAAAGATGAAGTGCGAGTAGAGGCAAAAAGATAATTTTCGAAGAGAATGAGTATCCATTGAACATCATCAAGAATGTCACCATTGCAAGTCCGATGATAAAATCAATGATCACTCCAAATGTTGCAGAGAGTGGAAGAAAAATCCGCGGAAAATAGACTTTGGTGATGAGGCGCGTATCATTAATCAGACAAGGACTTGCTCGCTGTAATGATTGAGAAAAGACAAGCCAAGGAACCAACCCACAAAAAGCAAATAACATGTAGGGAGTCCCTTCACTTGGCAAGTGCAGTGCTTTGCCAAAAACAGCAGTGAAAAGAAGAGCTGTGAGTAGAGGTTGTAAAATGACCCAAGCGACTCCTAAAAACGTCTGCTTGTAGCGGAGCTTGATATCGCGCAACGTTAGCATCAATAAAACCCACCGAAAGTGGTAGAGTTCAGCAAAATCGAGGTGTAGCCAAGGAGTGTGTGCTTGGATGTGGATCTTCTTCACATTCGCTACGATAGCTTAATTGATTGCAAAGCGCACATGTTTTTTTATACACATTCCAGTTCAAGAATTGGAATTTTGGCCAGGAGGCCCTCAGGTTTTTTGTATGAGACGAGTTGCAGTGTTCATGGACACGGAGCGAGGAACAGACGAAAAATTTGAGGAATAGCCGACGCCGTCAAAAACCAATTCTTGAACTGGAATGTGTATAGGTAAATAATATCAAAGATTATCTTCTAGAAGGTCTCTTAGGTTCAAAAGGTAGGCAACAATTTGGAAGGAGCTGCCGCACCCCTCCCAAAAATTGATAAGGGCTGAAAATTAAGTATTGTTATTGTTAACACCCAGAGTGTCGATTTTTTCCTGCTGTGTAACGAATGCTCTCAAGAGATTAGCTAATTGTTCTTGTGGCGAGCGCTTAAGATAAGCTTCCTTCAATTCCTGGTTTTCTTCAAGAGCGCTTTTTGGTTCGACTATCAAGCTAGGATCAAGAGGTACTCCAAGAATGGAAGAAACCTTATAATCTTTTTTTGCAAATAGTGGTGGGTCATTCTTTAAGTTTTCAAATAGCATGTTCATAGGTTCGTCGAGTTTAATATTCTTACCAATTTCTCGAGCCTTTTCTAGGCATGCCATTGCCCCATCTGTATTCTTTGTAAACAGAGCACCTTGAAATTCTTTACAAAGATTTTCTATCTCTTCTAAATCAATTCCCCACGCTTTGATTTTTGGTAGTTGAAATGCTATTAGTGCCCTTAGTGCTATTTTTTGGGGTAGGGTTGATGTGGGCATAGTTCCCAATACGTCTAGAAGGAGCCCTGGGTTTAACGGCCTTGATAACTTAGTGAAGGGCGACGCTTTTTCCAATTCTGCGAATTTAGGGTATTCTTTTTTAGCATTTTCAAAAGCAGAAACCAGCATTTCGCTATAAATTGGGTAATTAAGATATGCTTGTTTCATCTGTTTAAACCAATAATCACTTGGAAACTTTGAATGAACGTCTTCAGGGAATTGAATAGTAAAATCTCTGCCAAGACCGTCGAGAACTTTTTTGGGATTTTGCTCTAGCATCTCATGAATTTGAAGTGGGCTTGCATTATTTAAGGAAAAATCATTTGTTTTTAGCCTGATAATCCTATTTTCGATACTTGAATCTGATTTGATAAAATCGTACAAAGCCAGACGAATGCTTTCATTTTCAACCTTTTCTAATGAATCGAGTGCAAATTGCGGATCTAAATGTGGAAAAATAGCAAAATAAAGCTGAGAGAGCTCCATTGATGACTCCAGTTTAACATCCTCGGGCGGCACTACGGTCTGATTCTTATAATAATTATTTTGGCGATCAATAGTTAGCTCAAGACATTCGGTAGGATAATAAGGGCTTAAGGCTTTCACAATCCTTTCTAAGTCAGAAAATTCGAGTATACCAGCTTGACCAAGCTCATTCTTATGCTTCATCACCTCTGTGAAAAAACGCTCAGCGCTTAGATGGTTATTATTTTTTTTCAGCTCAGCGCCTACCTCTGCAAAGAGAGCACACCGAGGTATTGTCAAAGATTCTTCAGGATGTTTGCATTCTTTATACAATTTTTCATCACCTTTTCCCAATTTTTTTATGAGTTTAAATGCTAGATTTGGGTCTGACAGACTTAATTTTTTTAATCCTTCAATATCACGTGGAACCATGCCATCTATAGAGGAAGGGCGTGCAATTTCAGGAGATTTGATTGAAAGGGAGGGAAGTAAACGATTAATCTCTTCGCGTAGTTTCAATGGGATCACAAATCTTTCAAATAAGTTTTCAATTTTGGTAAATTCTAAAATTTGTTTATTGCACCTAAAGAGATTGCTCATAGCATTCGCAGACAAGAAAAATAGAATTTCAGGTTCCAGAAGCTTCGCTTCCTTTAATGCTTTTAAAAAACTAAAAAAGTCACCTATAGCCAAATTACAGTGTTCTGTAAGGACCTTTATGCTTTTTTCTTTGATAGGTTTTGGTGGTTTGATTTGGAGTGTGGGTATGGGTAGTGTATGTACTGTCGGAGTGTTTAGGGATCGCATCATGCAAAGGCAACTTACCCCCAGTATACCTACCCAAACCGCTATCACTAAAGGAACTTTAGCTTCATCAGGAATACTATTTCCAAAATATTTATCTGCGTTTAATTTAACACCCTTTTCAAAGTACTTAAGACCTTCATAAAAAGTACTTGTAGTATTAAAGTTAATTCCCATTATTTAATCCTTTTTTTAATAAGCAGCTGCACTGCCCCTATATAGGGCATCTATTTTATCAAAAAATTATAATAAATGTCAAAGATTGTCTTCTAGAAGCTCGAGTTTCTTAAACTGTTGAAGCTGATCGCGATAGTGAGCCGCATCGCTGAACTGCTTTCGCCTCCAAGAGCCAAGGTTTTTTTCTAGGAGAATGCTCTGGAAACCTGCACAAGCTCAAACTGAGTTTGTGCAGCTCGAAAAGTGTCTCAGAGAGAAAATGACTTTGTAAATACCCTCTGAGAATTAAGCATTGTTATTGTTAACACCCAGAGTGTCGATTTTTTCCTGCTGTGTAACGAATGCTCTCAAGAGATTAGCTAATTGTTCTTGTGGCGAGAGCTTAAGATAAGATGGCAAGAGCTTAAGATAAGATTTCTCCAATTCCTGGTTTTTTTCAAGAGCGCTTTTTGGTTCGACTATCAAGTTAGGATCGAGAGGAGCTCCAAGAATGGAAAGAACCGTATAATCTTTTTCTGCAAATGGTAGTGGGCCATTCTTTAACTTTTCACATAGCATTTTCATAGGTTCATCGAGTTTAATATTCTTACCAATTTCTCGAGCCTTTTCTAGACATGCCATTGCCTCATTTGTTTTCTTTGTAAACAGAGCAGCTTGAAATTCTTTACAAAGATTTTCAATCTTTTTTAAATCAATCCCCCACGCTTCGATTTTTGGTAGTTGTCGTGCTATTACTGCACGTTGTGCCAATTTTTGGGATAGGGTTGATGTGGGCATAGATTTCAATACGTTTAAAAGGAGCTCTGGTGTGAACACCCTTAAATAGTTAGTGAAGGACAACGCTTTTTCCAATTCTGCGAATTTAGGGTATTCTTTTTTAGCATTTTCAAAAACAGAAACCAGCATTTCGCTATAAATTGGGAAATTAAGATATGCTTGTTTCATCTGATTAAACCAATAATCAGTTGGAAACTTTGTAGTAATGTTTTCAGGGAATTGAACAGTATAATCTTTACCAAGACCGTCGAGAACTTTTTCGGGATTTCGCTCTAGCATCTCATGAATTTGAAGTGGGCTTGCATTATTTAAGGAAAAATTATTTGTTTTTAGCCTGATAATCCCATTTTCGATAGTTGAATCTGATTTGATAAAATCGTACAAAGCCAGGCGAATGCTTGCATCTTTAACCTTTTTTATTGAATCGAATGCAAATTGCAGATCTAAATGTGGGAAAACAGCAAAATAAAGCCAAGAGAGCTCCATAAATGATTGCATTTTAAGCTCGGCCGGCATTGCTGTCTGATTCTTATAATAATTATTTTGGCGAGCAATAATTATTTCAACACATTCGTTAGGATAATAAGGGCTTAAGGCTTCCACAATCCTTTTTAAGGCAAAATATTGGACTATACCGGCTAGACCAAGCTCTTTCTTATGCTTCATCACCTCTGTGAAAAAACGCTCAGCGCTTATATGGTTATTTTTTTTCAGTTCAGCGCCTACCTCTGCAAAGAGAGCACACCGAGGTATTGTCAAAGATTGTCCAAAGTTAATATTATTTTCTTTATACGATTTTTCATCTCCTTTTCCCAATTCTTTTATGAGTTTAAATGCTAGATTTGGATCTGACTTACTTAAATTTTTTAATCCTTCAATATCACGTGGAGCCATGTTGTCCATAGAGGAGGGGTATGGAGGGGAAGAAGGTTTGATTGAAAGGGAGGGAAGTAAACTATTAATCTCTTCGCGTAGTTTCAAATGGACCACAAATCTTTCAAATAAGTTATTAGTTTGGGCAAATTCTAAATGTTGCTTAGTACACCGAAAGAGCTTGCTTATAGCATTCGCAGACAAGAAAAATAGAAGTTTAGGTTCCAGAAACTTCCCCTCATTAAATGCTTTTAAATATTTAAAAAAGCCACCTACAGTCAAATTGCAGGGTTCTGTAAGGACCTTTATGCTTTTTTCTTTGATAGGTTTTGGTGGTGGGATTTTGAGTTTCGGATTGTATGGGGTTCGAAGCAAAACGTACGAGATAACGTACGCCCCCAGAAAAGTTGCAGCAAAACTAGCCATCCCTAAAGGCAATTTAGCTTCATTAGGGATACTACTTTCAAAATTATCTGCTGCTTTTGCTGCTATTTTAAGACCCTCTTCAACGTACTTAAGACCTTCATAAAAAATGCTTGTAGCATTAAAGTTAATTCCCATTCCCATTATTTAATCCTTTGTTTCTAAAAAATTCCTGTTTTTAATAAGCAGCTATACTGCTCCTACTTTAGGGCATCTATTTTATCAAAAAATTATAATAAATGTCAAAGATTGTCTTCTAGAAGCTCGAGTTTCTTAAACTGTTGAAGCTGATCGCGATAGTGAGCCGCATCCTCAAAACGGAGCTCTTTAGCAGCCCGCTTCATCTCGAGCCCATATTCTCGGATTTTTTCAGCCACATCTTCCTTAGAGAGGTAGGAAGGACCTTCTTCGGCAGCAAGGGGGGTCGGCTCGATTTTTCCAAAGGTTTCGAATATAGACTCAACCTTTCCACGCTTAATGGTTTGTGGGATGATTCCATGCTCTTGGTTATATTCCTCTTGAACGCGACGTCTTTGTTTGGTGATATCTAGGGTGCTTTGGATCGATTTGGTCATTTTATCTGCATAGAGAATCACCCGCCCCTCCTGGTTGCGCGAGGCCCGGCCGCAAGTTTGGATCAGGGAGGTTTCGCTACGCAAAAATCCTTCTTTGTCGGCATCGAGAATAGCCACTAAGGAGACCTCGGGGATGTCGAGTCCCTCTCTGAGAAGGTTAATTCCGACGAGAACATCGAATAGGCCTCTTCGCAAGTCATTGAT
>SDBS01004672.1_pt1 | contig 13406 bp, 32 predicted proteins | sample 2277091 | NCBI WGS metagenome assembly SDBS01 (sample SAMN10404972, study PRJNA504765) | marine sediment metagenome | isolation source: marine sediment core GS10_PC15, 163 cmbsf | place: Arctic Ocean: Southern Knipovich Ridge | collected 2010 | reverse complement strand
CCGTAATAGTTTGTCATACAAAGGTTTTGTATCAGTGAAAAAGCCATTCCACCAACCTATTAATTGCTTGATTTCCTCAAGGGTGAATCGTGGTTGATATTTCTTTTTCATTTTCTCACCATTCATATAGTTATAATACCGAGGGCAGTCCTTGCCCTCATATCGGCTCAGTCGACAATAATCGCATCAGTCTTTTGGGCTATCCAGGTGATGTCCTCACCGAGTCCGCCGACCATCTGACACGAAGCCACACCAAAAGCCAGAGCCACTAACAATACTAAACATAATACTTTCTTCATAGTTTCCCCTTTCAAATTAACTATTTGTTTTTGGTTCAACAGCTTTTAATTCTGCTAATTCCTGTTCCCTGTCTTTGACGGCCATAGACCAAGCGTACCAATCACTATTGCGGACTCTCCGTCCGACCTCTCCCCCTTTGTTTGGTTGTCTAAACCACCACAAAAGCAACTGCAGTCCTATTGCCACTCCAAAGATTATAAGTATTTTCATTTTATTTCCCCTTAAGCCAAAACTTTTTTCTCAATCCGTCTAATCCGCCAGTTGGTAAGTCTTAATGCTTTGACATACTCACGTCTGTTGCTTGTCTGGCAGGTTTTGAGTACATTTCGCAGGGTAGTTACTGCCCCCTTATAATTTGCAAGATTTCTCATAATTACCTCTTTTCAGCCTTTGCGATGGCTTGTCGTAAATCACTAATTTCAGACAGATTTGAGGGCAATCTAAATATGGAGTCCGTATCTTGAAAGGCTAAAAGAGCCTTGCCTGCTGCCAGTAAATCATCGTGGCTATCCAAAATTCTTGTTAATGGCTCAATATAGTCTGTATCGTCAATCCGAGCTACGGTATCTCTGCTTTTGTTGTGGACAATATAGCCATCATCATCAACATAAAATTCATGTTCCATTTTTTCACCTTCTTTCGCATAAGTTATAATTGCGTGCAACATCTTTCAAAGAAAAAATAGCTCTGTGCCCGGTTATCCTACAGCCTACCGACTCTGTCCTCACCTGCTTTGCAGGCTACGATAGAGCGCCCATAGACTGTTACAGTTCGCTGGCCAGACGTACGGAGCCGGGACAAGTCAGAGCTATTTACTTTTCAAATAGTTTTCATAAGCCCCTGCCGGCCTCAAAGCTACGGCCTGCCCAGGCTTGGACAGCCGAGCAGGGGCAAAGAGTAGAAAAATCTTAACTGATTACTTGTCCTTGAGCGATACCACACAGAAAAGCGTGCATCCACTCGTAAAGCTCCCGTTTTGTGCCGTAACCACAGCTGATTTCTTCAATACCACCCCTCCCGTTTACCATTCGGACGAGCTTAACACCGCCGTAAGCATAATCAAGGTAATAATTGCAGATATTGGCTTTGAGGCCGGCATTAGTAGTTTTAGTCCAGCTGGTTGCAGGTGATTTGGTAACTTTATTGATACGGTCAACTAAATTCTCTAACTGTTTTTGTGTAATACGTCTCATAATAAACCTCTCTTTCGTTTCTACTCTTTAACTTATCAAACAACATACAAGCCCGACCAGCGCATTGGGCGAGCCAGTGGATTGTTTACAAGCACTAAAAATGCAGTAAGAATTCAACTGCTTTGCTTTCATCAGAACCTTCATAAAGAACTCTTGTTTTGTGGGCTCGATATTTTCTCTGATATACAGTCCAAATTCCAAGATTGCTTTCCGTATATATCATCCAATTATCATCATAAGTTATTCTTATACCTTCTTTTTTCATTGCATCATAAATTGTCATTTTTTCACCTCATACAATATTGTTGGCTGATAATACTACTTCTTTAACCGACTAAAGGATAATATTTTTTGCTATGATTAACTGTTTTTATGGCTTGGTTTTTCTTTTTGTGCTCATCGCAATAATAAAAGAAAAAGTGATGAGTTTGTTTTTGTTGAATATAGCGGTCAACTACACGCCACGTGGCCTTACAATTACAATCTATGGCTTGACAAATAATAATTCTCATTTTACTACTCCTCATAAAAAGCAAGGCCGACTGCTCGACAATGCAACTTGATATGAGCCGCCAGCCCTGCATAATTCAGATTGATTTGTTGCATCGTCATACTTAAAGTATCGACTATTCTTAAAGAAAACACAAGAAAAAAATGGGAGAGCTTTTGTGTAATCTGGTCATAATTGACGTAAAGCCTTGCATATCAAAGGGTTAAGCTACGAAAAAAAACTTCATAAAAATGGATTTTAGCGAATTTTGTCAAAGACTTCTGTTCGGGGATATGGTAAGTTGTAATTAAAAAGGAGATTTATTATGTTTGAATGGATTAAGGAATGGTGGTTTTTGCTGGTTGTGGCGATAATACTGGGTTTGATGGCCTTAGTTGAATTTGGCTGTGTAGGCAATAGGGCAGTGATAACAAAGACAGAAACAGTTGATTTGACACCAACAACTGATAAGGCAAAAACAGACGTTTTGGTATCAAGGGCGAAATATGACGCTGTGGTATCAAAATACAAGGCAAGGATTGAAGGATTGACATCAGACAAAAAATACATTGGGATATTTTCAGCCATTATAGGCATTGGTGCTATACTTTGTATTTTGGTGTCTCACAAAATTGGCCTTGCGATTATGATTGGTGGGCTTTTGGCTGGTTGTGCAGTAGGGGGATTAAAAGCTGTGGCCATACACCCAATAACACCTTATTTTTGTTATGGGATGGTAGGGTTGTTGGTGATGTATGCTGTTCGTAAGGGTTGGGTTAAAGAGCAAGCTACGGCTAAACTGGTCGAATATGGGGAGCACGTTAAAGCATACAGAGAAAAATCTAATCTTGACAGGATAGAGGATTGGGAGGAAAACCGCAGGCCCAAATCCAAAGCAGTCCAAAAGGAAATTGACAAGGTTATTAAGAAAAATGGGAAATGATTATGATAACATATAAGAAAAAAGCATTAAAAGTTGAAAATATCTATGCGTCATACGCAAGAGGGATGAATTGTACTCATTACATAGCGAAACATCTCAAGGAATTTATAGAAGAAGGCAATTATAGTAGGATTGCTGACATAAGAATTTATGGTGGAATTGGCGATTCTTTGGTTTGTTCAATTATTTATGAGCAAGCCTCAAAAGCCAAAGATAAGTAAATGAGGACATTGCACGGATGCAATTTAACAAACTTGAGTTAGTATTAGCGGTTATGACGGAGAGGCAGGCGTTTTGCTGGAGGGCGTATTTGGGGGGGTGTAGTCTTAAGGAAATAGCGGAAAAAGGGGGAATTACTCGTCAGGCTGTTATAAAACATCTTAAAAGAGGGATAAAAAGGGCAAGAAAAAGGCTATTTGTGTTAAATATACCGAGCGTTTTTAAGGGGGATGTGATAGATGCCTAAGCCATTAATTACTCCGAAAGAGTATTATTTTGCTGCGATGGAATGTATTAAAAAAGAGGGCGTTGCGTTGCTTGCGCACAAAAGAGCCGTAAAAGAGAAAATGAAATTCCCTGCATTGGTTGCAAAAACGGAGGGTGGGAGGGGTACATATCGGGAATTGTTTGAAAAACAGAACGGTTGTTGTGCTATTTGTGGATGTCCAGAAACTGCCAAAGCTTATGGCATAACTCGGAGACTTGGGATAGACCACTGCCACAAAACAGGCGGCCTGAGGGGTTTGTTGTGTACGAGATGTAATTCAGGTCTTGGTTTTTTCCGGGATAGTTATAAAATAATGGAGGGTGCTATTAAATATATAAAAAAATACCAAAAATAGGTTGCATCTATAAGGGTTTATAGAGGGCGCGTTTATATTAAGGTTCGGTATGGATGTTGAACTACAAAGGCTAATTAAGGAACAATCGCAGGACAACAAAAGCAGCTATGTTTCTAAAGATGCCAGGGAAACTACAACACCAAACACCCAATTGGACAAACTCCCTGCCAAAATGAAATTCGGTCAGCCTGCCAAAATAGCATCTTGTCGAGAATCTGCTGGCTGTCCAAATTGCGGCCAAAGGAAGCTCAAAAGGCGGGACAGAGACGAAAACAATATATTACTTGCGTTGCCCAAATACGAGGGTTTTGATGCATTAAAAGAGGGAAAAGAGATTGTCGGGGCTGTGTGCGGCTGCGGCTGGTCATATTGCCAAGACGAGTATTTATAGGATATTGGAAAGCATAAAACACAAAGGACTATAAATGATGCTATTCCAAATGGCAGGTAATCGAGGACGCTCGGTTCAGCCTGCTTAATTTAACACAAGATTATGAACGGCCAAATTGACTGGTTTAAGTGTAATGCGTCAAAACATACATAAACACAAAATACCTCAAGACAAGCGGTTTGTGCGTAAAAGGGCGAACGAGCTTAGGAGAAAGCCGACGGCAGCGGAATGGGCGTTCAAGCATAAATTAGACCAAGCCAACATCAGACACCGTTTTCAATGGCAGTTTTATTGTAGAGGTTACAAGGGTATATGTGATTTTTATATCTCAGCCCGTAAGTTGGTAATTGAGGTTGACGGCGGCTATCATTACGAGCCAGAGCAGCGGCTTAATGATAAAGTAAGGGATGAGTTTTTTGAGACAGTTAAGAACATTCGTGTTCTCCGATTAAGTAATAAAACAGCCCTCGAAATGACACCGCAACAGATTAAAGAAAAGGTTGAAAGTTACGAATTGTGCGGGGCTGAAAAGAGAAGCAGACTTAAAAATGCTGCGGTTTTGTTGTATTCTGAGCCAACACCAGAAGAACAACATTTAAGAGCAATAGCGTTGGGATGTTAAAAAGTGCAGATAAGTCATTCAGCGACAAAGGGTTATATGGCCAATGTAGTGAACCTGCTACACAAATCCCTGCCAAATAGGATAAGCAACGGCTTGGCTGAACTACTGTCAAATATATACCTGTTATGATATAAAAGCCTTCAGGGAACAAATAAAGAATATAGCCTTAATCCTATTAAAGGCCATTGGAATAGAAATGTTAGTTTAAACTAACAAATTGACATAAGTTGGGTGCATATACAGGACTTATGATATAACCAGGGTTCGGTTATTAGGAATATGAGACTAATAGGATATTATAAATGTCAAGAGTCCTAACTGATGAAAAGCATAGCAAAATGTAATAAATATGGGTTTGTATATAAATATACACAGAGGCCGTCTGAGATAAGATGTAGGGGTTGTGGGAGCAACGAGAGCCTCTCTGTTCGTCAAGGAATAGATGTGATTTCTTTATTAAGAACTTTAATTGGGCAAAGTTGCCAAGATTACTTTCGGCTTTGGCACAAACTAGCTTAAGAGACTTGTGCTAAATGTCAATGGTCGTGATTGTCGAAAAGTTTGATTCAATAGCAATAGCTTACTGTGATAATGATATAAACAAGGCCAGGTTTGGTACGGCAGGGTCTGGCAGGGTTTGGTGGGGCCGGGCGCGGCACGGTGAGGCAAGGCAAGGTTTGGTTTTTTCTTTATGAAAGGGGAAAAGAATGAAAAAGTGCAAAGTTGAATTTACTGGTACAACCCCATTATTGCAGAACAAGCCAGGGGAATATGGCTGGGACAATGAGTGGGTAGAAAAGACGGCGTGTAGTGGGTTCGAGAAGGAAGCCCTGCAAAAGCTGTATGTTAGTTCTGATGGTACAATATACCAACCTGCGACACACATTGAACGGGCGTTAATTGAGGCGGGGAAGAAGCTCCGCATTAAGGGGCAAGGCAAGGCGACTTATAGTAAGCTCTTTGGTAGTATGGTAGCCGTTAGTCCTGAAGCCATTCCTTTAGTACCGCAAGACTTTGAGGTATTTAAGGCGTTGGTGGTAATTCCAGCCACAAAAGGGCGGGTAATGCGGTATAGGCCACTTTTTAGGAATTGGAAGCTTGCCTTTACAATAGAGTTTGAGGATGAGATAGACCCAGCAGTTATAAAAGAAGGATTAGAAATAGTGGGTAAATATGTAGGCATTGGGGATTGGCGTCCTGCGAAGAAGGGAAAATTTGGCAAGTTCCAAGTAACGTTATTTCAAGAGATTTAATCTGATGCTCGAAACTACTAAAATAAAATATGACAACTTTGTGGAACAGCTTGTATTGCTTGACTTTAAGAATAACACAGAGGCTGCAAGACTTGCTGGTTATGATAAAAATCCTAAATTACAAGGTCATAGATTGATAACTAATGATTACGTCTTGGAGAAAATAGCAGAGAAAAAGGCAGAGATAAAGCTTGAAAACGAGACGACACATCAGCAACTAACACAAGACTTCCAGCGCTTGGCGGGAAAGTCGGAGAAAATAGGCAAACTAAGAACGGCTATCACCGCCAAGGAGCAGATAGCCAAACACATAGGCTATTACGAGGCTGACAACGCCCAGCAGTCCTCTCCATTGACCCAGATAGGCATAGTTTTAACCCCCCAGGCCCGTTTAGCTGACTTGGAGCGTGAGATGTTAATGCTGAAAGAGCTTGTCAAGGCAGGCACAGCGATAGCTGGCGAGGTATAACCTTTTATTGAGAAGGAGTTTATAATGGCATATAAGGACAAAGAGAAGCAGAAGCAGGCCAGTAAAGAACGTCAGAGGCGTTACAGGGTGTGGAAGGCCAGTGGGGGCGTGACAAAAGGCGTGACATCTGAGGGCGTTACCAGCAAGGCGTTACTAAAGCCCGTCATATCCAAAGCCGAGCATCACGTTGGAGCAAGTCAAATAAAGGATGTGCGAGCCCTTCATAAGGAAATAGGACAACAGACCAAACCCGAACAGGCAAACGTCATACCCGAACAAGGCGTTACGCCTGAGCAGGGCGAGCTCCTCGAAGAGATATTCGGTAAGGATTTATTGGAGACTGGTCTGCCTGATGATAAGCCACGAACAATAGCCGAAGCTGGCTGGAAGCAAGGCAAGGGCCTTGTAACTACTGAGGTTGGCTTGAGGGCTATTGACCCAGACGTTCAGACTATATGGGACAGGCGCAACGCACAGGGCCAAGCTGGTGGCTACTCAGCCAAGGCACAGTCCGAGGACTATCCCCAAACACAGAGGCCGCACATTAAGCTATGAAACCTACTGAAGAACAAATCAAGACCTGGATGTACCAGGAGGCTATGAACAAGCTGACACAGGCTTTTATGCTCTTGACAGCCGTTAGGCAGCCTCTAATGGAAGCTGACGCTACGCAGGAGGCCCCAAGCTGGCACAATAGCAGGTTTAGTGATAACTGAAAGAGAAAGAGATGGAAACAAAGAAAGAGGCCTACACAAAGCGTGTTACAACAGTAATACACAAGGGTAGGGCTTATATTGATATTGGAGACCTGCTATGCTGGCTCTATGCCGAACCACAAACAGATAAGACCTATGCGCTACTAATCAGCGAGCTTGAGAAGATGAGGAGAGAGCGCAGTAATGATACCTAACAACTACATAGACAACCACACAACACAGCCAGCAACAGGCCTGAGGCTTGCGCCAGTGGACGAACAAGGACTGAGGCAGGGATATGGACATACAGAGACCGACCAACCCCCACCCACCCCCGTCGGTGGATAGGGTGGTAAGGCATTATAAACTAAATATTTCCCAATTTTGGCTTGTGTTAAGATGGGCAAGATAAAAGTAAAAGGCACAATTAACAAGAATGGCAAGGTAGTTTTCAAGTGTCATTGTTCTACTTGTGGCAATGCACTTATTTACACTGATTTTGGCAACGGCATTAAGCGTTATTTGTGTCCTATCTGTCACAGGAAGACTTTTGTTGAATGCAAGGATGGCGGTTTAGTAGAGGCGAAATGTTATAGTGATAGGGTGTCATAGATTTTCTGGTAAATTTTTATGAAAAATCACAAATGTTTTGGTTGGATAAGTTGTGGTTGGCGTTCTATTCGGCTCAAGTATGGTCTTTTTAGTTTTCGTTGGTTTAAGTTTGAGAAGTGTAGGATGTGTGGCAGATTTTGTTAATAATATTTAATGCGGGTGTAATTTAGAGGCAAAATGTCAGCCTTCCAAGCTGAAGTCGAGGGTTCGAGTCCTTCTACCCGCTTTTTATGAAAAAAGCACTTAAAAAGAGAAATTCTCCGCCTCACATATTGAATGATGGCGATAGTTTGTTATTTACGAAAAAATCAGAATATCTTTTTTTAGGATGTTGTGATTGTGAGCTTACTCACAGGATTGATGTAAAAATAACTAAGCGTGGTATTGAGTTGTTTTTTCATCGTGATGAACGAAGAACTGCCCAGAGGCGTAGAAGAAAGCGGGAGAATAGTTAAGATAGGCAAGGAAAGAAAATGACTTTGGCGATTTTCATAATATTGATTTTAGTTGGTTTGTATGACTTATGGTTATGGATTGAGAAGAAGAAGACTCTTTCGCAGAGATATTGGCCGTTATTTCGCAAACCTGTGGACATAGGGATTATGGTTGGTATTTGCGTTGCTTTGGGACTTTGTGGTTACTGGGTAGCCTTGGCTATTTTCATATTAGGTCTCATTGGCGGTCATTTACTGTGGCAGGAATAGGAAAATGAGCAAATACTGTAAATGTAAGTCGCCTTGTATTTGTGCTTTCGGGCCAACATATTGTATTCATTGCGACAAGACTGTAAAATCAGCCTTGCGAAAATGGATTAAAATGTGCAAAAGAATACGGGACGGGGAATTGGAAATACTGTTGATGGACGGCGACCCGAAATAGTATGACTTTATTTCAAGTATGAAATTAGTACAGAAAGGAAAACGAAAATGTGGATTGGAAAAGAGAAATTGGAAGAATTATTGACTGGTGGCGAATCTGTTTTACAACTAAAAAAGCAGACCCGAAAACTCAAGGACGACTTAGAAGACCTTAAAACCACCAAAAAGATGGAACAACGTGAGATTGAGCACCTTGTTAAACTGAAAGAAGAAAAACTTAACATTGAGCATCAGAAGAAAGAAATAGAGTTACAAAAGGAATTCCAAGCGAAAGAAATGGTTTTGCAGACCAAATATCACAAAGATATTATTGGCAAAATAGAGGAGTCAGCCAAAGAACAACGTCAGACTTATACTGAAATTATGAAACGCCTGCCTAATGTCAATGTGAGATTGGGGGATAACGAATGTCGCCGGAAGAAGAAATGACATACGGATGGACAGCTACTGGATTTGGTTTAGGACTTATGGGGAATGGCTTAAGCACAGCAGCAGGAAGTGTTTCTTACGCACAACAAGCACCGCAAAGTGATTATTGGCGTATTATGGGCGGTCAACAGTGGGGTACAGTTCAACCGATAAAACCACTGTCGTTTTTTGATAAATTGCGTAACGAAATTGACGAATGGCTTAAACTTTGATAGAGAAAAATGGGGGGAGAAGAACAACAGAATCGCCTGATAGTCTGGTGGATGGAGAAGTATCTCAAGATTATCACAATGGACGGCGAATTAGTTCCTTTATATATGAATATAGCCCAGAGGAAGGTGCATAACACCTTATGCCTCCAGCAGGATGCAGGCTATCCGGCAAGAGCCATAATCTTGAAAGCGCGACGCGAAGGCGTTTCGACCTACTTCGCGGCGAGATATTTTATGGAGGCCAATCTCAAGGCCAACCGTTACGCCTGTATAGTATCTGCCGACCTTACATCGTCTCATAAAGTTTTTAAGATGAGCAAGTTGTTTCAGACCCACATACCTGACGATATTAAACGGGCGGTTGTTGCTTCTAACAGAAAAGAGATTGTATATTCCGAGCCACACAGGTCTGAAATTAGCGTTCAGACTGCTGGTACAGACGTATTAGGCCGTGGCGGTTTAACACATTACTTTCACGCTACGGAATTTGCACACTGGAAAGATGCAAAATCACAGTTTGGTGGTGCTGCCCAGGAAATACCTGATAAGCCGGACACTATTATAGCAATTGAGAGTACGGCTTGTGGAGTTGGAGGCGCCTTTTATGATATTTACGTTCAAGCTGTTGAAGACTGGAAAAAGACCCAAAATTTAGCAAATTATATACCGATTTTTCTTCCTTGGTTCATTTTTCCCGATTACCAGATGAAAATTCCGGTTGGTTTCAAGTTAGATATTGGTAGTGCCGATTACGATATACCCGAAGAATGGGTCGAGCCGGAAAAGGAATTGGTTGCAAAATATGGTTTATGCAACGAGCAGTTATATTGGCGTCGCTGGGCGATAAAGAACAAATGCCAGTCGGACTTAAAGCTTTTCCTTCAGGAGTTTCCCGCTACGTGGCGTGAGGCGTTTGTGGCTTCCGGTCGGCAGGTGTTTTTATCTTCTCAATTGGACAACTTAGAGAAGGGTTGTTTCAAAGGCAGTTTTGTTTTATTAGAGCCTTCTGGCAAGCCTTCGCATATTTCGCAGTACAAGAACTGCTGGCAGATATTTAAGATGCCGGTGGCTGGTGCTGAATATGTTATTGGTATCGACACTGCCGAGAGCAAACAGTTAGACCCTGACGACGCTAAAAGTGGTTTTGATTTTCACGGTGTCCAGATTTTCTGCCGTAATAGTGGTGATTTTGTAGCTGAATGGCACGGACAAGGTTCGCAAAGAGAACTCGGTTATCAGTGTTTGAATGCTGCCAAGTTTTATAACGATGCCTGGATAGCACCTGAACTGCCTTGTGGTATGGTAACGTTAGACGTTTTGAAAGAGTCGGGTTACGACAGGATTTACATACGCCAGAAGGGTGATGAGCAGATAACCGAACTGGACACCGACAATTTAGGTTGGCGTACTACTATGCTGACCCGCCCGAAAATGATAGAGGATTTTAGAGTGGCCGTTGGCGAGGGTTCTATGAAAATCCACTCTACCATTTTATTGGACGAGATGAGGAGTTTTGTTTACGACAAAGAAGGCCGTCCTCGACATTTGCCAGGCCAGCACGATGATTTATTATTCGCAGCTATGATAGCTTTGCAATTACACTTGAGGATACCGATGAAGTCTGCACCTTATCCTTTCGGTTCTACTTTTGAGGCGGTTGAGGCGGAGAAGATAACTAATTTAGCAAGGTCTGGGGCTATAGATAATTGGGAGAGCGGGGACGAGGAAGATTTTGACGAAGAATTAACGGGCTGAAAATTATGACAATATGGGAAGAATACGGAATTTCTCTCGACGATTACGCCAAGGCTTTTAATAAGGCATTAGATGAAGCTTTTAACGAAGAATTGAAAGATAAGATGTATCTTGTAAATCTTGTAGATGGTTATGAGCACGCTCGTCGAATATACAACGTAGAATTTCCGGATATGGAATTAACGGGCTAAGGAGAACGAAAATGAAAGGGACGTATAAACAACGAGAAGTTATGTGCCCCGCCTTTTGGTGTCCTATGGGTTATCAGGGTTTTGTACCCTCAAACATTCCTATTGGAAGGTTGCCTGCAAACTTGAGACAGACTCGACACAAAATATACTTACACGAAAGTGGAAGTTATGTAACTTACCCAAAGGAAAACGAAAAATGAACTTTTTGATTCCACAATTAATTAGATTGGTAGGCCCTGTGGTTCTTTTAGTGGCCTTGGTTAGTATCTTAATTGGGTTGATAATTTTTGCCTTGATTTATTTTATTAAGACAGTGAATGAATAGGAAAACGAAAATGAGTCACAATGAAAAAGATTGCATATTTTGCAAAACCGACAAAATTATAGCAGAGCCACCAAACAAAAACAGTATGACTTTTCCTGATGATGTCAAAACTGTAACAATGGGGTTATCTGCTTATCGTAAAGTAGACCGACTTACGGAAATGGTTGGTGATATTGCAAAAAGCGGAAAAGAGTTAGAGGCGGAACAATTGGACGTTCTTGCCACTGATGTTTATATAGGATTTTTAGAACATAGTGCAAGCAAGTTAGAGAAGGAGAACGAAAATGGAAGAAAAGAATTGTAATGTATGTGGTATAAACCTAATCGACAAAAGCGGTACAGCAGTAATTGCTTTAGGGGTTAGCGTACTTGATGTTAATACTATCACAACAGAAGCAGAAAGGGTTAAATCGCTGTTTGGGAAAACTGATTTCAATATTTGCTATGTCTGCTTATTAAGGTCTTTGGGTGTTAAGGAAAACAAAAATAAACTTTGAGGGGGACGTAGCTCAATTGGGAGAGCGTCGGCGATAGCCGAAGGTGTCTTTTCAATTAAGGCCGTCTCCATTGAGGGGGGATTATGTATCAAGATTATATAGCTGTTTTTTTGGTTGGGATATTAGTTGGTGTCGGACTTGTAAGGTACGGTATTGGCTACGGTATTAAGATTACCGCCCGACAGGAAAGTGGCAAGCTCTTTGAAAATTTAGATAAACCGATAGAACAAATAACAACAAATGAGGATGAAGAATGAGTACATTTGGCGACCGTAGCCGTTATGTTTTCGACGACCAATACTACAGGGAAGTGGACACATTCTCTGATTTGCCCGCCGCCACAGGTCATTTTGGCAACACGTATTTGGTACGAACAGGTTCGTGGTCTGGGATTATCTATAAGCGTGCAGGACTATATAGGTCGAATGGTGCAAATTGGATTCGGCTGGCGCCGTTATCTACAGTTTCTGATGCTGATTTTGCTTTGTATAACGAAACTGTACCTCACACCAAAGTTGCTATTTTTGATTGTGATGCCAATATAGCAGCAGGCAATACTCGCACCTTTGCCTTTCCTAACGCATCTGGCACTTTGGCTTTACAGAGTTGGGTCAGTGCCGGTTTTCAAGTTCAGGGCGATGTCCTTGATGACCTTAATGTTTTAGGAGCAAACCCTTTTAGTGGCGACCCAAACGCTGATTTTCTCGTAGGTACATCGGCTGGTACTTTGGCTTGGCAAAGCGGGGCTACTGCAAGGACTTCTATTGGTTTGGGTATAACTGATTCACCGATTTTTACAAAAATAACTGTTCCTAATTTCGAGATTACGGGCAATATTATAAATTGGGAAGGAGAAGAAAGGGAAATCAATCTTACTTTTAGTGACTCTTTAGGGGTAACAAGTCTTACGATTGATAGCGACTACGTTGATATACAAAAACTTACCGTAACTAACATTTCTGCCTTTACTCTTGATGGCAAACTTACAGCAGGTGCAGTTGAAATTGAGGGCAGTGCTTTTGATATAAACGGTGGTACTGCCGATGCACTTGCCATTGGAGGCGCTACGCCGGCGGCAGGGGCATTTACAAGTTTGATTTCAGATACTTTGGTTGTTGATACCACCACACTTGTAGTTAATGTTGCTGGCTATACAGATAAAGTGGGGATTGGGACAGCCACGCCCGGGAGTCCTTTGCATGTGGCAAAAGAGATGAGTGACCATACGCCATTGGTTTTGTTGGAAAATCTTGGCACTAATTCAGGGGAAGGCGATGTTTTGGATGTATATACCAGAAGGGCAGATGGA
>SDBS01004671.1_pt1 | contig 13407 bp, 11 predicted proteins | sample 2277091 | NCBI WGS metagenome assembly SDBS01 (sample SAMN10404972, study PRJNA504765) | marine sediment metagenome | isolation source: marine sediment core GS10_PC15, 163 cmbsf | place: Arctic Ocean: Southern Knipovich Ridge | collected 2010 | reverse complement strand
GCATTCCTTCACTTATAATGAGGCCCTCTACTCCGGGAAGGCTCTCTATGAGTTTCATTCCTTCCTCTGGACCCAGAACGAAGATCCCTGTGGCTAGAGCATCTGCGGTAGTAGCATCAGGAGTAACCACAGTTACACTCATGGGAACCTCCTCCACAGTCTCACCTGTTCTTGGATCTACGATGTGGGAAAAACGTCTTCCTTCCAGCATGAAGTACCTTCTGTAATCGCCGGAGGTAGCTACCGCTCTATCGCTAACCTCTATGGTGGTTAAGATTTTCTCCTGATCACGTGGGTGCTGAATACCTACTTCCCACTTTTTCCAGAGACCTCTTTTTCCCAGAGCATATAAATCGCCCCCGGCATTAACCAGAGCTGCCTTCACTTCCCTTTTCCTAAGGGCCTGGATAGCCTTATCAACGGCCCAACCTTTGGCGATACCTCCCAGGTCAATCTCCATCCCAAGCTGCCCGAGTTTCACCAAATCACCTTCCAGGGCTATCTTCTTGTAGCTAACCAGATTCTTCGCCTCTTCAATTTCCTGGAGGGTGGGGATCTTCTCTTCTTTTTTTGCCCTGTTCCAGAGGTTAATCAAAGGGCGGCAGGTGATGTCAAAAGCCCCCTCGGTCATTTCAGAGAATTTAATGGCTTCCTGGATGATCTGAGTTGTCTGGGGAGAGAGTTGATTTTCCCCTTGCCGATTGAGGATAGAGACCTCGCTCTCAGGCTTGTAGGTGCTCATCAGCTCATCTACCTTTTTTATAGCATCAAAGGCCTCTTTGATCGCCTCTTCATTAGCTGGAATAACGGTAATTTCAACTACGGTGCCCATAATCATTTCTGTTCGCTTGAGAGGTTGAACTCTCAATCTAAGGGTAGTCCAGGTAGCCAGCAGGATGAGGACAATGGGTAAGATTACCCATAAGATCTTACGAGGACTTCGAGGAGGTAATTTCATCACGTATCTCCATAAAATTTTAGCTATGATACCAAACCTGGATGGAAATGTCAAATAGACCCTTCTTTTCGAGAAGAGGTGTGAACTTCGTATCGTCCCCGACGAAGAAACAGGTATGGCGGAGGTTAGGATCTGCTACAAGGATACACTTAGTGATGTCTACCAAGTTAGGAATTCCGATCTTAATTTAGTGCACTCCTAAAACTTAAATAGTGCACTTTTAAAATGTAGCTAACACAAATTTAGGACCGGGTTAGGTCAATTATGAAAAATATCAGTTTCGCTATTTCGACTGTCGCATTATCCTGACCGATTCTATCAGACTCCTAGTCACTGTTTGACCCAGATATGCGAGGTCTTCAATATTCAGATGATTCTCAGCTGAGCTATCGAACAGGACCGAAGCACGAGCCGGAAACTCCTCAGTCTTAGCCCAGAGAATATAAACCAGAGGCAGTCTTGGAAATGTGAGAATTTTGCATGCCGCATCGCCATACTGAATAGGCTCTCCACCCATTGTAAAAGCGGCCTTCCTGAATAGATCTGGATGACTTCCAAATCTCTTGGCTAAAGGAGCTTCTGCCCTGACTCGAAAGACTGGATAATAAAATCCCCCACTGGGTAGTTCCCGGTAGCTCACCCACTTGCTAGTGAGTCTGCTATTTCGAGCATCCCTGAGATAATGGAGCACCAGCAGTTCAAAAGTAGGATCGATAGTTATCTTGGGATCACTGCAGCGAACGGTGAAACTTATAGGCTGTATTTCAAGAACATCGTTGAGGTAGGCAAGAGAGAAGCCTTTCTTGGGAGAGTGAACTGCTCCGCTCCTCCCACAGATGTCGACCATCTTCATCTTCTTGAGTTTTTTCTTCGCCTCCTCGATGGTTAAGCTGTAGTTGCTTCCTCCCATGTCCCGGCCACGCACACATCTTTCTTTGTTTGCCACTTCTTCACCCATACGGCACATACCGCCACCTCCTTGGAACGTTTTCTCAGCATCTTCCCCTCGATCTGGCTTTCCTTGACATTCCCTATTTTCTTCTCGATGTATCAAACTAGATTGACCTATGTGGGTATTGGGTTCTTTTTCTTAATTTATTGTGTGCTTCCCTCAAGGCCTGCGTATGTCCTATACGGGAGCTACGCTATGCCTAAGTTTGTTTTACCTCGGGCAGGAGCTTCAGTGCTTCCTCGATTTTTTCCTGTGGATATTCGTAATCCTTGAGCTTGCCTTCAAAATAAGCCTGGTAAGCTTCCAGGTCAAGGAGACCGTGACCGGAGTGGTTGAACACGATAACCTTACCGGGCTTAGCGTCTTTCGCTTCGTCAATTGCTGCCTTGGTGGCATGAGCAGTTTCCGGAGCCGGCAGGAATCCCTCGGTCTGCGCAAACAGCAAAGCTGCCTCGAACACCTCGCGTTGATGATAGGCTTTGGCTTCAACCAACCCCAGATTCACCAGATGGCAAAGAATAGGAGCAGCACCATGATACCGCAGTCCACCTGCATGAATGGGAGGAGGAACAAAGCTATGACCCAGAGTGAACATCTTAATTATAGGTGCCATGCCGGCTGTGTCCCCGTAGTCAAACCGATATGGACCTTTGGTAAGGGTGGGACACGCCTTAGGTTCCACGGCTACAAATCTTATATCCTCGCCGGAGAGCTTTCGAGGAACGAAAGGGAGAAAAAAGCCGGCGAAGTTACTTCCTCCGCCCACGCAACCAATCATTACATCTGGCTTTTCTCCAATTTTTTCCAGCTGCTTTTCCGTCTCCAGACCTACAATTGTTTGATGCAGCAGGACATGGTTTAGGCAACTACCTATAGAGTATTTGGTGTCATCATGAGTAGCTGCATCCTCCACAGCCTCTGATATGGCCATCCCCAGGCTGCCCAGACACTCCGGATCCTCCTCTAGAACTTTCCTGCCGAAGTTTGTCCTGTTGGAGGGGGAACGAAACATCTCTGCTCCCCAGCTTTGAGCTAAGAACCTGCGGTAGGGTTTCTGCTCATAGCTTATCCTTACCATATAGATACTGCAGTCCAATCCGAACATGCTGCAGCCGTATGCCATGGCGCTACCCCATTGACCGGCGCCGGTCTCAGTGGCAATCCTCTTCACTCCTGCTGCCTTGTTATAGTAAGCTTGAGCAACCGCGGTATTGGGTTTGTGCGAGCCAGCAGGGGAGAAGGATTCGTTCTTGTAGTAGATCCTGGCGGAAGTTCCCAGGGCTTTCTCCAAGCTGTAGGCCCTGTACAGAGGGCTTGGACGATAAAGGGCGTAAACCTTTAGTACCTCCTCGGGGATCTCAATCCATCGCTTCGGAGACATTTCCTGCTCAATCAACGCCATGGGGAAAATTGGCAAAAGATCCTCCGGTTTCACCGGTTCCTTGGTGGCAGGATGCAACACGGGTGGAAGCGGCTTGGGAAGGTCTGCCAGCACATTGTACCACGCTTTCGGTAATTCCCTTTCTTCCAGCACGATCTTTCTTTCGGGCATGGTATTCCTCCTTTTTTGTTTTATCTTTCCATTTCCCTCGTCTTTTTCAAGAGGTTCATCCATACAAAAAACCGAGCAGTAGCCCGGTTTCACGAAAATAGGTCCACTCACCTCCTCTCATCTCAAGCTTGTTTCATCCCTGGGAGCTTGGAGATTGTCTGGCGGTTGTATTTTACTTAAGGAGGAAAAGAACTTCCCGCTTGCCCCTCATCTCAGTGCAAACAGCATGTTCTTCAATTTGGCAAAGCCAAACTTCACCCACGTCCAGTATCCAATACTCCCCGAAGAGTGGCCAAGCCTTGGTGTCTTGAAAACTATTATAGGAATCCTCTTTTTCTTGTCAACCTATCGAATTAAATCATCTATAATCTAACCGAAATTCAGTATCATACTCCTTGACTTAGTGATGAGTCGAGGAGAATAAGGACAATGGATACGTACTCAAGAAATGAGTACCTTAAGGAACCACAAGAAAGAGAGATCTTCTATGCTAGCATCTTGTAATGCAATATATACAAGCATAAACCGAAAACCAAGCTGAAAAGGATTTTTCTTGTTGTGAGGCTCAAGAGGAAAAGATAAGGACTTTTATTAGGAGTCAAAACGAGTGGCAATATTGGGCTACAACCTTGCCACTACCTCATCTATGTCTATGTATTGACTCACCAGTTCTTTGGCTTTCCTTATTTTATCCTCATCACTGGATCTGATTTTTACTCTACGCTCGTGCACCTTCTTGGCGGTAGTATAGGTATCGTTCTGAGAAATGAGAACCGGCAAGGAACTACTCCTTATGAGTCTCAGGATCTTATCATGGGGCATGAGTCCTCCGGTAAGAATCATTCCCTCCACTTCAAAATCGTCTTCAATTTTAGACATATGCCCGGCAATGATACCCAGGATAATATCTTCCCTATCTCCGGGGACAATGACCAAGCTTTGGGGGCGAATAAAATTTAGAGCGTGATGGGGTTCCATAGCTGCCACCAAAATATTGATTACGCTATTCTCCAGGAACTCTTCCCCGTGGAGGATCTCTCCGTTGATAGCTTCCCTGATCTGTTCCATGGTGGGATAGGTGAGAGATTCCTGAAAGGGAATCACCCCCAACAGCTTAATTCCCTTCCTTTGCAGGCCCTTATTGGTGATCTCCCTTATCTTTTTATATTTCTCAGGCAGGACTTTGTTGATGATGACCCCTATTATTTCGGTTCTCTCCTGATCAAAAAGAGCTTTATTTATCATTATTTCATCAATAGGTTTTCCTATTCCTCCTGTGGAGATAAGGAGGACTTTCGATCCCAGCAGTTTTGCTACTGAAGCGTTAGAAAGATCAAATACTGCTCCTACTCCCGCATGGCCTGTTCCTTCGATGAGCATAAGGTCCTTGTCACGGGATATTCTTTCAAAAGCTGTCCGGATTTTCTTGACGTAGATTTCTTTTTCTCCTTTGAGAATGTACTCCTCGGTAAATCCTTTTCCCACCACCACAGGGTTCATATCGACCAGGCTCTCTTTCATCTGGCAAACATCCTTTATCAAGGCTACATCCTCATCAATTCTACATCCTTCTCTTTCTATGTAATGTTGCCCCACCGGCTTCATGAATCCCAGCCGGGGAAAGGATTTTTTAAGAATCTGGAGGAGTCCCAAAGAAATGGTAGATTTACCATCATTTTGCCTGGTCGCTGCTACAAAGAGCTTTTTCATCTCTTGTGCTCCTTTCTGTTTATACAGTATATTAGTACTTTTGCTTTATCAAAAGAGATTTTCATTTGACAAGGCAAGGAAACTCGACACTTTAGTCCCCAGAGGATGTCATGCGTTTCTCATCCCTGTATCAAAGGGCAGCGAAAGGCGTCTATTCGGTAATCTCCTGACCTAGGGCTGCCCGAGCTAGCTCCTGCCATTTAGTGGTAAGATCCTTGAGCCAAGTAGAAGTATCTGTATCTTTGAACCGGTTATTTTTCGCCAGCTCGATATTCTTATCGCACTCATAAATACCTCGCTCATCTCGGAGCTTTTTATATTCTTCTTTCAAGAGCTCATTTGTCCTAATAATCCTCTCCTCCAAATCCGGGCCAAGGAAGGTACCTGGATAAGGCATCAGTTCTTCTTGGCTAACACCTTTTATTCCTCCGTGATCAATCACTTTTTTTCTCTCATACAAGAATCGCTTTGTATCCTCGCGTAGCCTCTTCCAATCTAGCTGGGAGGATTTTGGTGGTAGATGTTTAACATAAAGTTCCCTGTCCAACCAGAAAGTTATTCTATTTATCCTGAGATTGATCAGAAAATCAATGTCCTCTCCCCGAGTGATAAGAGGGTCAAAGGGAACTTTCATTAAGATATCACGGTGGACAGCCATGTTACCTCCAAATACAAAAGGGGTTGGTTTTAGACGAGGAGACCTTCCAATAATTGTCTCGAAAGCCTGGTTCATACAGGCTGCGTTGTTCCAATAGGGCTTGCGCCATACAGGTACCCTGCTCACATCAAGTCTGTAGCTATCAGGCTGGAGGTAATACCCCGCTACTGCTTTAATCACTTGGCTTTGGTACTCTTTACCTATGAACTCTTGAGCCTTGCTCAGAAATTTTCCATCTGTGATGACCTCATCATCATCAAGAAATAGGGTTATTTCGCTTCCATTCAGAATCCCAGCCAGCGAACAGATATTGCGTACAGCAGCATAATTCCCTAAATTAATAAGCTCACATGCAGCTGCCGATACACCATCATGGATAAGAGTGCGGCGGAGCCTATCAAGATTTTGACTGTGCAAAAGGGCAATATCATAGCACCCGCTGTATGGCTTGGTTATTTCCTGCATCCTGGCTATGACCTTATTTGTGAGGCGAGCGGTATTGGCAACTGCAACAATGACTATTCTAAATTTCTTAGCCTCAAGTAACCTGAAGCTGTCTAACAATCGCCCCAAGGTTCCTTCTTCGGTAAGTGGAGTTGGATGGTCAAGAATAATCTCCTCTTCAACATCTCGTGATTTCTCCGGGGAGCCCCAGTAGGAGGGAATAACTATGGTTGTGCTTTTCATCTCGAGAAATAGCTTACCGGAAAATGCAAAAATGAAAAGAAAGAAGGAGATACAGCAGCTTTATCTTGGTCCATATGCGGCCATTGGATACCTTGCTTCTCTATTTCCTGAAAAATCTCCTGGGGCGAGGAATATGGCATATGGTGTCTCCCTTTAAAAGAAGAGAGATAATTTCCCAATAGGTTCTGGCGCCCAAAGGAGAGGTAGCCTGGCGGAGGCGCTGAACTCCCCAAACGACGCTTAGAATCTCCAATCTCGAGCCCCATTTTACCCCCTCTTTAGCTCCTTCTGGATCAGATTCAGGACGCCAGGTAGAGAATTTCTCACCGGCCTACTCAACCCTATTCCCATTTTGGTATTATTAATTTCTACTCCCACCACCACAGCTTCTTTGGGAAAATTTTTACCTAAAGTCATTTCTGCTAGAGCTAATCCGTGTTGCCAATTAAAATCATGCAAAGAAAGAAAATTCAGCTTTGAATCTCCAAGATCCTCTCTTTTCATGCGATAAATAGTTCCCGGCTTTTTCCCACTCATAACCGCATCTATGATAATGACCTTTTCTTGACCCTCTAGCTGGAATAGAATATCTATCCCCCGGGTTCCCATGTCCACCAGCTCAACCCCTTGAGCCAGGGGGAGTTTTTCTAATTCTTTTAACACCCAGATCCCAATTCCATCATCTCCCCTGAGCAGGTTCCCACAGCCGATAATCTTGATTTTAGCTATTTCTCAAATTCTCCTTCCCTTGGCGGCATGATAGGCTTTGATAAAGGAATCAGAATAGATTTGTTTATTTAGTATGAGCTCTGCGGTAATGGCGGCATTTAGAAGCTCCTCATCAGTAGCATCGCAGATGGCCGCATCTAATCCAGATTCAATGGCCATAACCAAGAAAATTCGGTTAATTAATCTTACTTCCTTGCTTTGTGAGGAAATGTTACTCAGGCCGATCACCATATGGGGAGGAGGATCAGAGAGGAGCTTGAATTGACGAAGAGTTTCGATTACATAGGAAGCCTGCCCTTGAAGGAACTTCAAGGGCATGGTCACGGGATCGAGGAAGATTTTTTCCGGGGAAAGACCCTTTTCCGTGGCACTGAGAAAGATTTTTGCTCCCAGTTCCACCCTTTGGTTCGCATCCTTAGGGCTTCCCTTCTCATCCATACATACCCCAATCAAAGAGGCATTATGCTGGACAGCCAGGGGCACCATTTGCTCCAGTTTCTCTTCATGGGCGGTGGTGGAGTTAATAATAGGCTCTTTTACACAAATTTCTAGAGCCTTCTTAACAAATTCCACCTTATTGCTGTCGATGGAAATAGGAGTGTCTACGGTGTTCTGAACCGTCTCTATCATCCATAAAAAATCTTCTACTTTGTTAGATACGGCACCGATATTTACATCAATGTAATCTGCTCCGATCTCGGTCTGTTTTCTAGCCCATTTTTGGATGATGGATTTATCCTTTTCCTTGACGGCCTGGACGATATCTTTGAATCCTCCGTTAATTCTCTCACCTATAATAATCATTTTGTCTCCTTCTGTGAACTGCTCAAACTAGTGGACCGTGTCATCAGTTTGCCTATGAACTTGGTGACTTCCTTTACCGCCTCAGGGTGCCGCATGATAATAATATCGGCCCCTGCCAGAAGATAGGTATAGGCAGTGGTAGCTTCCCACAAGGGACCGCGCTCTCTATGATCGCCCCACTGGGGAGCCTCTTCCTCGCTGCTAGCTGCCTCCTTTACCTTCCAAACCTCCTTTCCTATATCGCAGATGATGGGCATAGCCCACATTTTGTCCCCTCCCAGGCCTGCTAACCTGCCCCTTTCCATAATGGTATAGACATATTCAATTCCGTACCCCAGCGCTCCTGTGGTAGGATAGATAACGATATCTTGAGGATCAAGTCCTAGATCTGTGGCCAGAATATTCACCTGCTTGGCAATATTGATGTCCACCGGGGACTGGGCGATCAATTTATGTCCGTCAGCTTTGCATAGAGCTACCAGAGTTTTGTAATTATCCTCGGTGATGGATCCAAAAAGACACCTTTCCCCTGCCGAAACTTCGCTGCATTTAGGAAGAACCTCGTTATCCTTGTCGTCGTTTCCACATCCCCAGACGATGAGAGGGGATCCTACCGCTTCCAACACCGACTTTACTGTCCGGCTGGCCTCTTCAGGCCCCCGGTTTTCCCCATCGGGGTCACATCCCTGGAGCCTCAGACAGATTAGACGGGCTCCAAACTCCTCCTCGCATTTCTTTGCCCACAGGGCGGGATCCTCCCATACATCAGAGTAAAATTCAGCTAACAGGGGATGCCAATCCTTTGGAGCAACATCCCAGACCTCCATGGCAACTACCGGGGAATTAGGTGTCTTTCCCTCAAAATGAAGAAAGGGCAAGGCGGTCTCTCCTCCTACAGTAATGCTGTAGGAACGAGTTCCTCCTTCTTCCTGGGTGGCTCCGATCCTCACCGTGTTGATGGGACTCACCCATTTCCGTGTAAAATCCGGAATGCTCATTATCTAACCTCCTTATCGATCTTAATTTTTCTTAAGAATTCACTTCTCTCTTTTCACTCCAGGTTTAACTTTTCCAGTAGATTAGCTACTGAGCGAAGGGCAGGGGAATCTTTAGGCAGGTTCTTCAGGGATCTACCTTCCTTACTTAAAGACAATATGAATTCATCCTGGGGAATTCTACCTAACAGGGTAAGGTCATTTTTCTTGATTTCTTTTTCCAGATGAAGCGAAATTTTCTCCTTGACCTTGTTGAGGATGAGATATTTCTTCTTTATCCTCAGCTCCAGCTCTTCCCCCATTCTACTGATATTACCCGCTGAGCGCAGGGAAACCAGATTATCATCACTGATCACTAATAATAAATCCACGTCTCGGGTAGTGTGGCGGGATAGATGTTCCATCCCTGCCTCGTTATCAATAATAGCATACCGGTAGTTTCTGATAATAGAATCTAAGAACTCGCGCAGGATACTATTGACTAGGCAGTAGCAGCCCGGGCCTTCCTGTCTTCCCATAACCAAAAGATCCAAACCTTTATCTTCAATCAGACATTCCTCGAGACCCATTTGCAAATACATTGATTTGGACATCCCTGCTGGAAAGTCCCCTTTTTTTATTACCTTCAGAGTCTCCTCCCTTAAACCACCTACGGTCTGATGTACCTCAACTCCCAAGAGCTGATTGAGATTCACATTGGGATCAGCGTCTACAGCCAAAAGGGCCCCTTTCGCGTTTTTCACCAGCTTAAGAATTATTAGGGCGGCCAGAGTACTCTTGCCTACTCCTCCCTTACCGGCCACAGCTATAGTAAAGGACATTTAAAGGACCTCCTTTATTTTCTTGGCCGAGGAGGGGAATTTTGTTAGATCTGTATGGGGGATGAACTTAGCGGAGAGAAACTCATCCATATAATGAGGATAAGTAATAAGATCAAAATATGTTACACTCTGAGAGATCTCCTGGGCCATCTCCAGAGCTTCTTGAGAGAGCAGGGCCATTTTAGCTCCGCTAACAGAAGCATTACCTACGAATTGAATCTTTTCTGGAGAAACATCAGGGATGAGGCCAATCATGACAGCTTTTTCTTTATTGAGATAACTTCCAAACCCCCCCGCCAGATAAATAAGGTCTATATCATCGAATTCTAGATTCATGGAGTGAGCTAGTATGTGAGCTCCGGAAAAGATAGCCGCCTTAGCGCTGATTAAATTTTCCATATCAGGTTCGGTGAGCACAATATCATCCCCGGTTTGAGTGTTAGGGCGGGGAACCAGAATAAATTCAAGCTCGCTATCCCTTTCACGAATGCGAGAGGTAGCCTGAGAATTTAATTTTCCTGAGCGGTTAATATAACCCATCCTGAAAAGCTCAGCCAAGGTGTCTATCAGGCCTGATCCACATATCCCCTTGGGTTTAACGTTACCAATGGTAGAGAATTCTATGTGGTGAGCATCTATTATCTTGACTTTTTCAATGGCTCCCTCAGCCGCTCTCATCCCATCCTTGACCCCACTTCCTTCAAATGCAGGACCAGCAGAAGCCGAGCAGCAGATCATCCATTCTCTGCTGCCCAGTACCACTTCTCCATTGGTTCCTATATCTATGAGCATGGTGATAGAGTCAGCTTGATTAATACCAGTAGCCAGGATACCTGCGGTTATGTCTGCTCCCACCCAGGCACCTATACTGGGCAGGCAGTAGAGAAGACCCCTGGGGTTGATCTTTATTCCCACCTCAGCGGCCCGGATGGGTGGTGGTAAAGAAGAAGTAGCCACATAGGGTTCCCGTCTGATGTGAGAGGGATCCAGACCCAGAAGAAGATGCATCATAGTAGTGTTTCCGGCGCACAGAATCCCCATGACATCGTGGAGTTCAACCCTGTTCTTAGAAATGAGGGAAGCGATGAGGTTGTTAATGTCGCTCCCTATAGCTTCTCTTAGTCTGTCATAACCTTTGAGCTCTCCGTAAATTATTCTGCGGGTTACCTCTTCTCCGTAGACACGTTGAGAGTTGTAAGTTGCTTCGGCATCAATGGTCTTAGAATTATTCAAATTCAAGAGGTGTGCTACTACTGTAGAGGTACCTACATCTACAGCTACAGCGTAGTTTTTCTTGGTAGTATCCCCTCCTTCCACCTGAATAACCTCTGCTGTTCCTCCTCTCGTTCCTATGGCGGCAGTGATCTTTCCTTTGCTTGTTCTTACTATCTGGGGAATCTGCCGGATGACTTTGAGGCCGGTCTGCATTATAGGGATATTTTTTTTTCGTCGGATCTCCCGGTAGATGCGCTGCTGATCGGCTAGACTGTCATGAAGGGTGGGCGGGGGAAGTTCTAGATATATTTTCTGGATCAGAGGGTCATATTTGAAGAAGACCTTATCTTTAGCCGCAGGATAAAGCGACCGAAAGCGCTCTGAATCCTTATCTACCAGAACCCTTATCTCTTCAATTCGGGACTCCGGCGGAACCTCGACCTGTACATCTCCTTGTACCGTGCTCTGGCAAGCTAGAGCATATCCCCTTCGGATTTCATCCCGGTTGAGGAGAGTAGTGGGATTAGTGTTGACCCTGCCTTCTTTAATAATGAGGCGACATTTGCCACAAATACCGTCCCCTCCACAGATACTTGAGACAAAAACTTTTGCCTTCCTCGAGGCTTCTAATAAGGTGCTACCTTTTTCTACCTCGACCTCTTTATCTTCCGGTCCAAAGATAACTTTGAATTTTTCAATCTTCACCTTCAGTTATGTCTTCCACTCCTTTCTCAGAAAAGAAGGGATTCGGGAGGCTTCCTCCGGGCCTATGATGATCTGCCAGGGAGATTCTTCTTCTATTTCTGCCCGGAATACTGCCACCAGTCCAGGAATGATTAGCTTATTGTGGTTGACTTTCTCTTTTACCTTTTGTTCCTCCAGAGTCTTAATTACTTTTTCCGCAGACCACTTGTCTCCAGCATAGGCATTGAGGACACCCAATCCTTCCGTATCCACCACCGAGATAAAAGAGGGGACTTTGCTATTCTCTACCTCTCCCTCCACGGTGAAGTAAGTCAGGGAAAAATTGGTAGTTACTAATACAGGAGAGTCAGCTCCCGGACTCCTAATTTCATAGAGTTTTGCCTCCACAGTATTGGGAACCTGTGGGTCTGTATAGATATTTTGTCTTACGGTAAGCAGGGGAAGGAGCTGCCATTTCTCTTTTTCCTCCACAACCACAATATCCCCGTATTTAGATATATAGGTGGTGGCCTCAGCTACTTCCTGGAAGGGACTCTTCTCGTGCGTGAGGACTATGGTAGGATAACCCAGGGGACGAAAAGTCTTCTCTAGAGCCAATCTCCTCATCTTGGTCAAGCTAGCGAGGGTCTCAGCTAAATCACCGGAGTCAGGATCCAGGACCATATCTTCTGTTCCCCTGCTCTTGATTTTCTCAGTGAGATCAGTCAGATCCTCCAGGGTTTTGCCTTTGACTGCCAGGGGGCAGTGATGCTGCTTGGCTAGATCCGCCATCTCTTCCCAGTTCTCCTTATTAGCGGCATACAGAAGAGGATTACCTTCAGCACTCACCTTGAGCGCTGCCTCCATAGCCCGAGGGTCTTCAGATACGAGGATTAGTGGAAGAGGTGACTTCTCCATCACTCTCTTAACCACTTTGGCGAAAGATTCTGGCTTACCAGAGGTATGCTCCAGGGCCAGAAGATTCACTCCAATTTCTTCTCCCACCCGGGTAAACTTGAGATTGTTTATCTTTTCGATCTCCTCCTCGAGTTTATTCTCTGGTATGTCTTCTCTTACTTTAATAGCCACAAGGCTGGGATGATGAAATTTCTCCTGGTGTCGGAAAAGGACGGTTTCCTGTCCTATTTTAAGTTCGCGCTCACCTTTGCCGATCCTGACCAGCCTCATGGGAGGAGCACTAGCCTCATCAAGTTTAGCTTTAGCTTCCTCGCTCACGTGAGGACACTGATTCAGGGAGACCCGCTTGGCCGCCAGTTGCATGGCAAAAGCCATACAGGTGGGGAGGTTACAATCTCCACAGTTGGTCTTGGGTAAGTTCTTATAGATGCCTAACCCGGTTAAGGCCATTACCTTTCCTCCTTTACATAATTGGTTCCATAGAAAGGGCAGGATGCTTTTTGTCTTGCAGGAACTTGAGAAGTTCCTCCGAGGTGGTAGCCTCTTTCTCCGTCGCAACTTTGTCCATAAGGTCCACCTCACCTATTTCCTTAAGGCGCGTTTTGAGTCTTTCTCCTATTTCTTCTTTTAGCTCCTGGGGCATCCAGACAACTCTTTTAATACCTCCCTCGGCGGAGATAAATTTTTGGCTGGTAATATACATTTTGCCCATGCCTATGAAGCC
>SDBS01004669.1_pt1 | contig 13409 bp, 11 predicted proteins | sample 2277091 | NCBI WGS metagenome assembly SDBS01 (sample SAMN10404972, study PRJNA504765) | marine sediment metagenome | isolation source: marine sediment core GS10_PC15, 163 cmbsf | place: Arctic Ocean: Southern Knipovich Ridge | collected 2010 | reverse complement strand
AATTGCCACATCTCCCTCAAGGCTGATCCAAAAATTTAATCTGTCTCCTTCAAAAAAACTGAAGTTATTACTAGGAATTGAATACACTCGTATTTGAATATCCCCTCCTGGGCTATTAATCCCGCCAACTAACTCCCCATCAGAATACCCTGTGCCTGATAGTTTGTTTAAAGTAGATTTCCAATTATAATGTGAAGTAGAAATAGATGCGCTCCATTCGGTAGAACCTTTAACAAGCAATATTGATTGAGACATTAAAATTCCAAATATTGCTATATAGATATAATAAGTTCTCTTCATAAAGAATCCTTTAATAATAATATAATCAAGTTTAATTTAAATAAATGTCCTTGAACTTAAGATTTCTTTAAAGTTATAAAAACTCTAATCTATTTAAATACTTTCGACTCCAAATCTTTCTACATTCTGTTTCATTTTTTCAATGGAATATCAATGAAATCAGACTCTGAATTTACAACTCCATCCGGAGTTGGAATCTGAATACCATTCTTTTTTAGGAGGGGCACCACGGAGAAGGAATAATGTGAAGATAAGAATAATAAATTTAATAGATCTATATTATAATAGGAACAAATCAAAATGTCATAAATTGTAAAAAAGATGAAGAACGCGACAAAGAGAGAAAAGAAGTCCGTCTCCAGAAAAAAATTTGTCATAGCTATTGTAATGATAAGTATTGCGTTCTTCGGATCTTTCTTAGTATACTTTATCCTTCAAATTTCATTCAATACCGAATCCCCTATAGTAGTCGTAATCAGTCCCTCGATGGAACCTCAGATACATACGGGCGATTTGTTGTTTGTTATGGGACGCGAACCAGAAAACATAAAAAAAGGAACTGTAGCTGATAAGGATGGCGATATAATCGTGTTCGACGCTTATGGATTGTGGCACACAGCTCCCGTCGAGCCGATAGTTCACCGCGTTGTAGATAAATACCAAGTAGGAGACACATGGTATTTCAGAACTAAAGGAGACGCTAACCCGATTCCTGATGCAGCTCCTATTCCAGAATCTCGTATTATCGGTGTTGTAATCGGGGGTATTCCCTACATAGGTTGGGTGAAAATAATCTTAACCGAATCTGGCTTATTAATCCCTTTATTAGTCATAATCTCGGCACTTCTTATCATTAGTATTGTGAGGGATATATACAAAGGCGATGAAGAAGATCAGGTTGAAAAAAAAAACAAGGAGGAAGATACTGAAAAAGGGTTTTAATAATTAATTTTTCACTTCTTCAATAATAATTTCTTTGAAAAGAGTTTATTTTAAACAATAATATGTTTGATACAGAAACAATTAGCAGCCCCGTGATAATTAGAATAACAAGTTTAGTTCTTCGCCCTTTGAGCATAATCTTAATCTTATGGTGATGCTTGTTTAAAATTCTCGTTCTCAGCCTGTTAAATATTATGGTGATGATTTTTTTTCTGTTTGAAGAGAATTAAAATAATTAGGAAATAAAAAAATACCATCTGGTCTTATATCTCTTATGCTATAATTAAAGGTACGTAAGGAAAATACACGAACATTACTTGGTATTTAGAATTGAAGCATATATAAGGTTGAATCCATAAATCTCTAACTCCTCCAAACGTATAATCATGATGATAGTTTAGGTTCATCTTAACTAAGAAAATATCGTTTAATCCAATTGTAGATGAACTATTTGGAGCAAAAGGGATAAGGGTAAAATTCAGATACCAATACCCTATCCAATAGAGCGAATTATTATCGTAATGCCAACTCCGAGCCCCAAATATCTCTGTTTGGTTTGCATACTCCGCCTTTATTATTGAATTATTATTGTAAGTCAGATATATCAGTGATTCATTAGTAGCTTCCAATGAATAAGCAAAATTATGACTATAAAAAGGATAAATATGAAATTTCGTTTTATCCTCTTCAATTCCTAGCTTAAGAAATTCTATGAACTCTCTATCGATATGGTAGAGATGAGCCTCATCGCTTAGGTTTTTTTTATTCTACAGCTAAAGATGTTAAAGGAAAGTAAACTAACATCGTTTGGAAATTAGAATTAAAACATAAAAATTGCTCAATTATTAAACCTTGAGATCCTCCAATATTATGATAATATTCATAATATAGATTCATTTTAACTAAAAAGATATCATTTAATACAATAATAGATGAAATATTGGGAGCAAAGGGGATATGGGTAAAATTTAGATACCAATTTCCAACCCAATATAGCGGATTATTATTATAGTGCACACTCCGAGCAGCAAATATCTCTGTATGGTTTGCATACTCTGCTTTAATAATTGAATTATTGTTGTAAGTCAGATATATCAGAGATTCATTAGTAACTTCCACTGAATATACAAAACTACGACTATAAGAGGGATAAAAATGAAATCTCTTTTTATCATCTTCAATTTGTAGCTTAAGAGATTCTATGAATTCTCTATCGATACGGTATAAATAATCTACATCACCTACGTTATGAACTTCCCCTGAGGAATCTCGATATTTGCAGTACTTTTGATATTCAAATAATTCACTTTTTTCAATGATGCTTTCAAAATTTTGAACATTTCCTTTATAATTTATTTTATAATATATTCTTGTTAATATTATGGAATTGTTAATAATTAATGAGAATGTTATGATTAATCCTGTTATTATGATTAGTAATGTGATATACACTAGTTTTCTTTTCATTTTAACTCACTTCTTTTTTGGTATCCTTTTCCTTAGAAATTGATCTATTTTTTATTGATTCTTTACAGATTTTCTGAATGCTTTGGCCTTACTAAGTGTTAAAGAAAATATACCAATACATATAGCACTGGCAAGGAAGTTAGTGATGGACAATAATAAAGTATAGGTATATGTTACTTCATCGAATGGATAAATATTAGTCCTAGCATAAATTAAAACTGGTACTGCAAAAAATATTGATACTGCGAAAGAGGAGGCACCAATACTACTTAGCACGGTTAAAACTATTGAGCGTTTTTTAGTTAGCCTAATACCAAGCCAGCTTATCTGATTATTTTTGTTTTTTTCCACAGTTTTCATTTCACCCCTTTGTGTTATTTAATAATTTTCTTTTTTTCCTTTCCAGAGCTCTACGTCTGATCCCGCTAAACATTAACATCGACATAATAAACCATACTAATCCAAATAATATTGAGGAAATAAGACTCTCTAGTAGATCTCTTTCTAATATTAAATGGAAAATCAACCCAGAAATGAAAGCACCTAGAAAACCTGATAATCCAAATATAACATTAACTTTTTTATTCTTTTTCATTTCCTAACCTCCGTTATTTTATGTTTTATGGGAGAAAATTTTGATTTTCCGATTACTACAATGAAGTTTTGATGGAAATTTGGATTGACGACTATTTAAATAATAATCATTAAACTCCTTTAATATTATGAAGAAATAAATCTGCAAAAGTCGAGCTGCCTTTTGATATATTTATTAAATTACTCTTTAGTTAAATCCCTTTTGATTTCATCTAATTTTTTAAGAATACTTTGTTTTTGAATTGTATCTGCTAAATCTTTATCAAGAGTTTCATACATTACTGTTTTTCTACTGAATTTTTCAAATTCCTCTCTATTCATTTCTAATTCAAATATTCCATCTTTTAGGATTAGTATTTTATCCGCTATTTTTTGAAAGAGTGGATCGTGGGTAACAATTATTAAAATTTTTGATGGATCATTAGAAATTATTTGTTTTAATAAATTTATTATCTGGGTTTTATTTTCAGAATCAAGCGTCCCAGTGGGTTCATCACATAACCAAATATTATTATTTAAAAATAGTGCAATAGCAATAGATAATCTTTGCTTTTCTCCACCACTTAATTGATAGGGATATGCTTTTTTTCGTTTTAATAAATTAGTTTTTTCTAAAACATCGGCTATCTTTTCTTTTAACCTTTCATCTCTTTTTTTAGCAAAAAATTTTATATTTTCTGTAACAGTGAGGAAAGGAATAAATATTGGTTCTTGAAAAATAAAGGATATGTTCTTAATTCTAAAGTCAAATAAATTGATGCTTTCGTTGTTAATACTAAATTGATTGTCAAAATTAATAGTTCCTGAAGAAGGGAGATCTAGTCCCCCTATAATGCTTAAAAAAGTTGATTTTCCCGATCCAGATGGACCAAAAATCACATAAGTATTCCCACTCTGGAATTTGAAAGTAATCCCTCTTAACGCTGTTACTGAGTTAGGCCCACTAACGTAGATTTTGACAATGTCATCACATTGTATGAATTTTTTAGTAATTATACGAGATTCTTCTTCTTTTATCATTTTAATCATTTTTTACATTTATTTATCCTGGATTGTATTTTCGCAAATTTTCATATTTAAAAGGAAATTTAATGATTTTTTTAGAGATAATCCAAATAATAAAGAGTGAAATTAGTATATATAACAAATTAAAAATTAGTCCTAATGGGTCAAATTGCATTTGAATTGGATATAGATAATAAAAATTTTTAAAGTTGAGATTATCTACTAAAAATGACAGAACTCCTGATAAAAATCCTCCTACTAATCCAATGAGAAAAGATATCGTAACGATTCCACTTAGCCCAATTAATATAAATCTTTTAATACTTTTTTCATTAAGGCCAAATAATTGAAATAGATCCCAAAAATCAGAATTTTCACTTACGAAATTATAAATAAATAAGAAAGTCATTGATAAAAAAATGATTATAAAAATTGTATACAAAACAAGAATTGAATTATTAGAAACCGAGAGATGTGATTTATCATATTTTTTTAATTCGCCTTGTAGTGCCATATAATCAACTCCGAGATGGTGATCTTCTATTGCCTTTAAAACATTAAGACTATTATTAAAATCTTTGACTAAATAAGTGCGTTTTATAGGCAAGTCTGAAAATACTGAGGAATGATTAAAATTTGGATTTGTGATTATAACCATTTTTGTTGTGGAATAACCTGATGCGAAAAAATATGGATCTTGATCCATTCCAGGGAGATTATTTATAAATCCTTTTATCCTCATATATTGTGTATAATTTTCAACAAACTCATAATCATAATCATAATCATAAATTATAGTAGTAGTATTTTTAGGTTGTATCGCAAGATAATCCCCTATTTGCAAATTATGTCTAAATCGTAAATAAACAGGAACCAGAATTTCATTCTCTTTTAAATTTTTAATACTAGATATTAAGTCTAAATCGATAGTAGGTGATGTTTTTTCGTTTAATACTGACAAGTATTTGTCAGGGTTAAAGCTTAATAATGCAATATTATTGTCAAAGATTGTATTGTTGATTATTTTTCCAGGTATTGATTTAATTTGACAAAAATTGGAATCATCCATATAATCTGATGGAATAAATGAGCCATTATAGCTATAATAATCGTAAATTTTAAAATCTGAACCATAATCTAAGTAAATTTCGAATTGATTCTGAAGGTATTGATTCTGATTTTTAAAATGGTAGAAATTAATAAATCCTAAAAATAACCCTAAAATTGCTATCAAAATTAGTGTATTTTTTTTCTTATACTGGAAGAATTTCTTTATGAATTCGAATTTTTGGTCCTTTATCCTTTTAAAAGGTTGCTGCTTTATAAGGTATTGAATAAATTTAATTATTAAGCCCGAAGTAAGTAAAACAATTAATAAAATTAAGATTGTAGAATAAAATAATGAAATAATGAAAACAAACAAGTCTAAAATCATTGAAAATGAGACAAGGAGTGGATTGTAAAAGGAAATCAACCCGAAGTATAGAATTTTACTGAAAATAGGTAAAAGTGCTAAAATAATTAAAATCAAGATAATTTTCCAGTATTTTTTCGAAAATCCAACAAAGCTTCTTTTAGAACTGCCATCTTTTGATGATAATGTTCTTACATACTTTTTTACTAAAAAAATAAAGATTAATAAAGAAAAGAGTATAAAGAAGAAAAATGTAACACTAAAGTAACTAAATGGGAGATATATTTCAAGAACACTAAATTTTAAATTTGTCAATTGAAGAGTAAATACGTACAATCCAATTCCAACTGGTAATGCAATTAGATAAGCTATAAAATTATTTAAAAATAGTTCTAAAAAGATTTGCAATTTGACCGATTTTCTAGACGAATATATTGTAATTTTATTCCAATAGTCTTTTTCTATATTTGAGATGTAATTTGAACTTATCGTAAGGAACAATAAGATTATTACCAAAATTGGAACAATTAAAGAAAATAGATTTAACATGACATCAATCATATATTGATTAAACTCAAAACTTTGGTACATTGAACTTGAGGAAGAAACATCATCATATAATAAGTAGTTTGATAAGTCATTCTGTAGGATCGTCTTAATTTGGGAGAGTTCTTGTGTGAATGAATAAATATTAAAAATGTCCATGTGTTTATGATCGAGATAGATACGATAACGGATCGAATACCCCTTATCCTTAAACTTCTGAAAAACTTGATTCTCTAAATCGTCTATTAAAAAAATAAAGCTAGTTTTTGGAGCTCGTCTAATATTTTCGTTCCCTTCGTAAAAACCGACAATAGTAGTATTCATATTAACTTCGTCATGAATTTGAAAATTTAAAACAGAATTTAAGGAGAAGTTATAAATGCTTTTAAACCTATCAGGAACAATTATTTCATATCCATTTTTAGGTAACCTTCCAGAAATAAGGGGAATTTCTTTATCAATATAAAGATTTTTTATTCTATTACTGGAGAAATTTAATCCTTTAAAATTTATAGAATGGTTAATAAAACTTAACGGAATAGGAGAGAATAAGTTATAGATTGTAAGATTTAGTTCTAAAGAGAAAGGTGAATACGACATAAACCCAATATAGGGATAATCATTAAGACTATTCTCTAATGTATTATAAATTTCTTGAAAATTATCGTTATCAGAATAAAATGATAAATCAGATCCAATGTTTTGATAAGAATATTCTTCAAATGAATCGTAATACCCGTTTAAGAAATTTAAAATTATGCAACTAAATAATACTAACGGCAAAATTAAAAAGATAATAAGAAAAATGGATTTCTTTTTATTAAATTGTAATTTTTTAAACCAAAGCTTTAGACTTATCATTTTTCATAAGTTCCAGAATGAATGGCTTTAAATTTTGTCCTATAACATACTTAAAATGCTTTTATTTAAAAAATTTGTTAGATTTTTGTTCCAAATTTATTTTAATGTAATCTGGATTTAAATCCATCTTTAAAGAATTATAAAATTATAAACTTGAGTTGTTGTTGGATTATATGCTCCCTTAAATATCTCATCTATTACAAGTTTCATAATTTATCATATTATAACTAAATCTTTTTTATTTGATATTTATTAGATTCAAGTTTTTGGCAATTTCTTTTTTATGGCGACTCTTCAAATAGATTTCTATTCCAACCAATCCTAAAATTGCACCACAGAACACTCCAAATATGACATACACCACAACTTGAGGGTATGAGCTAACGATATGAAAAAATACCTCATCTTGCATATTCTTCATTAGGATTGTATCCATTATTCCGAAATCATTAAAAGTAATTTCAATATTAAAGAATTCTTCTCCACTTCTTCGAAAGATCAATGTATTACCTTGAACACTAGCGTTACTGCAATCTAAAGCTGTTATGATTTGATTTAGATAGCTACTAAATGGGTTTGCTATTATTAATCCATATATAATCAATTGCCACAAGACATCCTCTCCATTAAGAAGAGGTAAGGTATAATTTGTAGCTTTGATAGATGCATTATTGTTAACAACGGTAGCGAAATCGTTGTAATCGAGTAAAATTCGTGTAAAATCTGAAGGGTGGCGAAGAAGAAGATTATGCTTACGCGGGGGACCTGGGTTCCAATTAGTATAATTTGCGTAATTTTTAAATGAATTTGTCGTGAATTTCCAATGCCCAAAGTTGCAACCCCATATAAAAGTATTGTTAGGATATCTTCCGTTGATATATCCACTATCATATCCGTTAGGTTTAAGTACTGAATCATAGGACACATTAAACCACCGAAAGAAAAATTGATGGAAAATACCATATGTACTTAGATCATTCCCTCCCGTGTCTCGACTAACTAATTTACTTTTTGCCCCAGAAATGTTTGCTTCACCACCGAACAAGGTAGATGGATCTGACATAGGATTGACCGTAGATTTCCATAGAGCTTCATTATAGCTTTTCACCTCAAAAACCTGAGCTCCGCTTCGCACAGATAAAGAGTAAGTGGAATCTGGTAGGGCTGAGGAGATTGTTGATAGACTGATCGTTAACAGAATTAATAGTAAAGAAAATCCGATTTTTGGTTTGTGTAGTAGATTTATTCTCATTTTTGATCGGGTTGTTTTAATTTGTTTTTATTTTAAATAGTTGATGTATCTCTTAAAGTTGTCTCCTTCTAAATATTAAATATGCCATTAGAAAAAATACAATTGCATACAATGTTAACATTATTGTAGCTCCCTCCGCAGAGGGAAACCTCCATAAATTACCAAGTTCATTATATCTCTCAATTGACGAGAAATTGGGATAAAACGTATATGACACAATATTATAAAGATATGATAACGAGTATAACGGTTCGAGGTTTTCACCTAAGCTCCTTAGAATTGGATCTATTACTAAACCTCCCATTAATAAAAATCCGGTAATAATGGCAAATACGGGAAGAGTAGAGGGTAATAAAGAACTAAGAAAAGTGGTAAAGCTAGCTAATGCTAGGAGATATAAAGCAAGAAAGCTGAAGCTAATAAAAATGGTATGGAGAATTGGTCCACCATATAAATAATAACTAAAAATACCCATGCATGAAAAGTAAATAACTCCGATGCCAATCACCATAATATAATTTGCTACATACTTTCCCAGAATTAGTTGTGATTTATTAATTAGCGGAAATGTGGTTAATCCTGTTTTCTTTTGGTATTCGGAGCAAATTATACCTGAAAAAAAGATTCCTATTGATAAAATAACCATAAATAGGTAAAACATGGAACTATTATGCAAATATTTTGCCTGAGTTGATGGAGTATTTGAAAGGTAAGGGATCACGCCCGTTAATATAAATAGGACAATTGAAACAGATGAAAATATTACAAACTTTAATTTTTGGAGTTTTAACTCAAGAAAAATCGTTGACAGAATAGGTCTAACAACTCTTTTAAATTTATTGAGCCCTTCCAATAATTATTCAACTCCGTTAAATTTTTCATTTTGATTCTGGTCTAAAAATTGAGAATATAGGCTCTCGAATTGAGAACTCTTTGGTTCGGAAAAAGAACTTATTGTAAAATCTGATTTAAATTTAGACGATAGCATGGTTAAAATTTCGCTTCTGGAAGCTTCCAAACCATCATAGCGAATTTTAAAAGTTTTAGATTTCTTGTTATAAGTAATTACCTCTCTATTATTAGCAGTAACCATATCCTTTTCTAAATACGATTCTAAATTTCGAAACAGTTTTTCAATCAAATTTTTTGCTTTCTCCTGGGGGATCGGTTCAAGAATCTCGCAAAAGATAACTTTAGTTTTGAACTTTCGCTCTAAATTATCGAGAGTGTCAAAACCGATTAAATTTCCTTGATTTATCAAAGCCATTTTATCGCAAACTTCTCTCAATTCGTTCAACAAGTGAGAGGAGACTAAGATTGTTTTTTTCTCTTTTTGAAGCACTTTTAGGTATTCCCGAATTTTTATCCGCGCACCGGGATCCAGACCCGTTTGAGGTTCGTCTAAAATTATGAGTTCTGGCTCGTGGATGATTGCCACAAGAAATCCTATCTTCTGGATCATTCCCTTCGAAAATGTCTTTATTTTCTTATATTTCCATTCGTAAAGATCGAAAAACTTAAGAAGTTCATCAATCCGGGGTTTGATGTTAACTTTAGAATAATTTCTGATGTTCGCTATGTGTTTGAGTAAAGCGAAAGGTGTTGTGTTATAAAAATTAGGAATATCTACCAAGTAACCCATTTCAATTAAGTTACCCGATTTTTGGTGAATATTTTGCATGTCGCCATTGAGGTTCTGAATTAAAATTACTCCAGAACTCGGTCGGATCAAACGAGCTATTATCTTAAGTATCGTAGTTTTGCCTGCTCCATTCGGTCCTACTAATCCGATGATTTCTCCTTTTCGAATGGAAAAACTAAAATCATTTAATGCAGTAAATTTGCCATATTTCTTCCCTAATTTTTCAATTTGTAGAACTACTTCGCTCATAGATTACTATTTATTTCTATCATTATCCTTTAAGTTTTTTTCGATTTTTTTTTTTGGAAGAAAAGATGAAAGATTTCGTATAGTATTTCAATATTAATTAAAAGAGAAAGAAGAGAGAGCATATTTATGCTAAGAATAGAACGGATAAAGGGAAGTTCCATGGAGTACATATGATAATTAATAAGAAGATTTATCATTGATTTGAATCTTAAATCGCGATACCTTAGAGAAATCTTTTAAAAACTACCCAAATCTATCAAAGAGACTCTTAAAAGAAAAGTTTATATTTTTGTCTAAAGATATTTTTAATGATTTACTATGACAGAAGAATCCAAAATTCAAAAATCACTTATAGAACGAATTTATGATGAAATGTTTAGAATTATTGAAGAAACTCAGAAGTTCAATGAAGTAGAGATTCAAAATCTTAGAAAGATAGCATATGAAGATAACTTTAAAAAAGAAATGTCTATAATTGAAGCAATTAAATCAGGTGAGAAGCCAGAATAATGAAATTAATTGAACTTGAAATTCAAAATATTCGCGGTATTAAACAATTAAAATTAAAAACAGAAGGAAAGAATTTTCTTATTTATGGACCTAATGGTTCAGGAAAAAGTGCTGTTGTTGATGCAATTGATTTTCTTCTAACAGGCCAGATTTCCAGATTAAAAGGCGAAGGAACAGGAAGTATTACCTTAAAAGAACATGGGCCACATATTGAACATCAACCAGATGAAGCAATTGTAAGAGGTAAAATAAAATTGCATGGATTGGATGAACCAGTAGAAATAATAAGATGTATAAATACCCCAAATAAATTGGAATTTGATGATAGCGCAAGACCTTATTTAGCTCCAGTAATAGAACTCGCTAAAAGAGGGCAATTCGTCTTAACGAGAAAGCAAATATTAAATTTTATCACAGCACAGCCTGCAAATCGAGCAGATGCGATTCAAACTCTTCTTAACATCCAAGAAATTGAAATTATTAGAAAGAAATTAGTTAAAATTCGAAATAAATTCGATAAGGATCTTAAAGCTGAGAAAAAACATTTAGGCTCATCAAAAGGTGCTATAAATGCCACAACCCAAGCAGAAAGTTTTAATGAGGAGACAATTCTTGATTTTATCAATCAAAATCGAGCATTATTAAACGGCGATCCAGTTTCTAATCTTACATGGAGTAAATTAAAAGAGGGAATTACAACACCTACTGCTATTCCAGCTAAAGAAGAAATTGCAATTAATTTAATTGAAAAAGATGTTCAAAATCTATTTCATGTCATTTCTGACCAGAACCAGCAAAGATTTGCAGCTCTCGATGAAGAATTAAGAAATTTAATTAAAAATATTAAAAAAGAACCAGAGTTAATAAAAGATCTTGATCGTTTAAAATTGACTGAATTTGGTCTAAGATTACTTGATGAGACAGGAAATTGTCCATTATGTAATACAGTATGGGATAAAGGAGAATTAGAAGTTAAATTTAAACAAAGAATTGAATTATCAAAACAAACGAAAAGAATTATGAATAATGTTGAAGAAATCTCTGATAAGCTAATGGAAGATATAAATAAAACAATTTCTAGTATTGAAAAAATTATTCTTTTAGCAGAAGTTCCTGAAATAAAATCAGAAATACACTTTTATCAAGATTGGTACAATAAATTGCAAAAATTAAGAGAGTTACTACGTGATGCGTTAAATAAATACAATGAATCGCATTTTTCTCAAGAGATGATTCGAAAAATGTTAGCACCTGATAATATCGCTGAATCTCTTCAAAAAATCCTATCCATTATTAAAAAAAAAGAACCTAAAATTACTACTGAACAATATGCTTGGGATAACTTAACTCGTCTTGAAGAAGATTTAAAAATATATGAAAATGCTCAAAAAAATTATTCATTAACAGAAATCTATTTTGAAAAGGCAGATCTATTATCAAATAGTTTTCAACAAGCTAAAGATAATATTTTAATTAATCTATACGAGGAAATAAGAGATAGGTTTGTTGAATTATATAAAATACTTCATGGAAATGATGAAAACAATTTTACAGCTAAAATAGAGCCAGAAAAGGCGGGGTTAAATATGGAGGTTGATTTTCATGGATATGGAACTCATCCTCCGCATGCACTTCATAGTGAAGGCCATCAGGATTCGATGGGAATCTGTCTATATTTAACCTTAGCAGAGAAAGTTAATGCAGATCTTATTGATTTAGTTATCTTAGATGATGTAGTAATGTCTATTGATGCTGAGCATCGAAGAGGTATTTGTAACATACTGAAAAAATGCTTTCCTAATAAACAGTTTTTTATCACTTCTCATGATAAAACTTGGACAAATCAATTGAAATCTGAGAGAGTCATAGAACTTAGGGAGATAATTGAGTTTTATAATTGGAATATTAGTACCGGGCCTCTCTATATGGATTTCGAAGGAGATATATGGGAATCTATAGAAAAAAATTTAGAAAAAAATGATGTTCCAAGTGCAGCATCACATCTACGCAGAGGATTGGAACAATTCTTCGGATCAGTATGTAATGATTTATGTGTACCTGTTATTTACAAATTGAATGGACGCTATGAATTAGGAGACTTTTTAATACATGCGATGAATGAATACCGTTCACTTTTAAAAAAAGCAAAAAATTCTGCAAAATCGTGGGATAACGAGGAACTATTTAACAGTTTAATGAATATAGAAAGTACAAGAGGGCCTATATATAGCCGAACATTTGCAGAACGATGGGCAATTAATGTCAATGTGCATTATAATAATTGGGCTAATTTTTCAGTTAACGATCTTCGTCCGGTGGTTGAAGCATTTCAAGATTTATGCCTTTTGTTTTTATGTCCCTCATGTGGTGGAATGTTATATCTTACAAAACAAAACTTCAAGCCTGTAAATATTCGTTGTAATTGCGGTAATGTTAATTGGAACTTAATAAAAAAAGTGGAAAATCTTTAACTTCATTTTGATATCAATTCCAGGAGGGGGCACCACGGGGGAGGGAGAAAAGATACTAAAAAAAAGGATGATAAAAGAATTTTAACTATTTTTCAATTGGTAACCATGCTAGAAGATCTAATCTACCTACAGTAAATGATATACGATTTTTTTCTT
>SDBS01004668.1_pt1 | contig 13413 bp, 30 predicted proteins | sample 2277091 | NCBI WGS metagenome assembly SDBS01 (sample SAMN10404972, study PRJNA504765) | marine sediment metagenome | isolation source: marine sediment core GS10_PC15, 163 cmbsf | place: Arctic Ocean: Southern Knipovich Ridge | collected 2010 | reverse complement strand
CACTACATATTGTCAAGGCTATTCCTACATAAAAGTGGCGGCGGTGTCATCCAACGCCATCAGTTCCGGCGTCTCCCACCGCAGCTTACAACGCTCAGGTAGCTGCAATTTCTCAGGCACTAGCTCCCAGTCATCATCTATGATGTTGGGGTCGTCGTTGCTGGAAAACATGGCATCAAACAGGGCACGTTCTCCCGGCGTTGGCGTACCCAACATGCTTGTCATGGCATACAGAATGGAGTCAACATGCTCCCCTGTTTTCTCGTTGGCATCAGCGGCAGTCTGCCTCAAGCTTTTGTCTTCGTTTTTGGTAAAGCCAAAACCTGTTAGATCAAGCATCGTCATTCTCCTTGTGTTCAGCATCAGCAGCCGCCCTCAATCCCAGCATTTTCCTCTCGATGATTGTGCGCGCTATGCCTCTGGCTGTCTGTCTAAGGATAATGGCACAAGCCTTACACAGCGATCCGTGTGCTGTACTGCCATGTACCTGATCCTCGCCGCAACCCGGACACACCCAAACAGTGACAGTCTGACCACCTACCCCTGTTTGCTGTGAATATGCAATCGCTCTTTTGATTGCCTGCTCTAGCTCATCTATCAAATATTCATCTGGAATTGCGTCTTTCATCGTCATTCCCCTTTCTCGCATTCACAGCGACTATCCTCGCCCTTTAACCACGCTTCCTCGCACGTCTCACAGAAGCAGATGTCATTTTCATCCGGGAAAGTCATAGTCATGCTGTTGTTATCCCGCTTGTATGTAACCAAAGGTTCGTATAACGAAGCATCGCTCCACATATCCAAAATGTCACTTAGACTATCTTCAAGGTCAATTAACTCTCTAACCACATCACTTTTGGTCACCCTCATCGCCTCCTAAAACGGCACGTCACCCTCATCCACTGCCTCCGTCTGCTGTGAATCTGGCTGCCATGCCCGCGGGTGCTCATACCAGTCGTCGGGTTCGCTGTCCTCTGGCTCAAGCAGCTTGACAGCGGCATCATACCGCGTTTGTGTTATAAGCCCGTGATCCAGCATACGATTAAGATCGGCTCTGATGCGGGCGGTTAATACCTCTCTCCATCTTTCAGTCTGTTTGTCATTCATCTCGCACCTCCTCATCGGTTTTTCCAGCCTAATTCGTCTAAAGCGCCTAATATATTTGCTTTCCGACAACGCATAATTATATCTGAGAGGTAACGTTTGCCTACAAGCTTTCCAAATAGCAGGGCTAGTTCTTCATTATTCCAGTGATCCCTTTCAATCGCTAATCTCATTTCCCTCATTGTCGGGTCTTTCATTTTGCGCCTCCTCAAAATGGTATATCATTCTCATCTACCACAACTTCCACTGGCGGCGGAACAGGATCGCCCAGATACGCCTTCACTGCGCCATCAACAACGCCAATCACGATATTCAAAACGACGCTTTCCTTGCGGCTTCATAAGCCTGTAGCATTTCCAGATCGTCAAAGGTGATCTGAATCTGCGCTAAATCAAACTCACATTTACATAAGCCCTGTCTTGATAGCTCCATGCCATCTCCGCCATGCGCCATGCCCGCCATACCGCAACGCGGGCAACGACACCAGGCAGCGTTTCCATATTCTATCCATTTACGATCTCCGCCCATGAACAATGCCGGATGATAGGCGTATATCAATTCCAGCCCATTAGCCAAGATGTCGGAACGCGAAGGAATCCCCGCCCATGAAAGATATACACTGTTGATAGTTCCCAGAGCCAGTGCCTTGCATCTGTCAATTTCATTAGCGGCGGGATACTCGCCCTTGATTTCCAGCCATGAATTATGATCTGGCAGCCAGAAGTCGGGCAAATACCAGCCTAAGCCCACATCTCCCAGATCATAACCCTCCTTCTCATATTCGTATCTCACTCCCAGAGTCTTCATGAATACCGCCCAGCGTGCCTCTAAACGGCTTCTGAATTGGTATCCGTCAAACTGTGTCTGTATTGCTTGTATCGCTTCCATTTGTAGCCTCCTCGTGCATTGCTACCAGCATATAATTCTGGAATAGCATAGTCTCTGTCACGCCCGATATTCCCCGCCTGTTCTTTAGCAACTTTGCCTTGATCGCCTTTGTAACACCCGGAATGTCATCTTGCCACATGCCTATAACATAATCCGCCCCCTCTTCGATAGCTCCTGAGTCCCTGCCCATATTGAGCGTCACTGGCTCTCCATCCTGTCCTGACCTGTTGATCTGCGCCAGACACAGTACCGCCGTGCTAGTATCCTTAGCCAGCACTTTCAGGCCACGCGCTACCGATGAAGTGCGCTCGTATATGGAACGCCCATCGCCAACAATCAAGCCCAGATAATCCAGCACGGCAAATCCGATCCGTTGATCGGTCATGAGTTCATCACGTATCTGCATCAATGTCAATGCGCCCGCTGTAGATACCAGAAACGTGCCTTTGTATTCATCCAGCCTATGCCGGATCGGATCATCCTGTTCATCAAGTATTATGTCTTCAATTGTCGCCGGCGACCAGCCTGTCAGCATTGATGCCGCCCTGCTTACCACCAATTCCCCGCTCATCTCCATGCTGAAGAAGGCGACTCGCATCTCCTGCTTCATAGCTACCTCGTGTGCTATGGTCTGACCCAGCAGGCTTTTTCCTACAGACGGACGCGCCAACACGATCCCAACATCACCGGGTCGCATGTCGTTTATGGCGCTACTGATACGCGGCATGGGGTGCAACTTAACGCGCCGGGTGTATCCTGCTTTCACTATAGCCTGAAATTCGTCAACATACATGCTCTCTACCGGCACAAGCAACTTGCCCTTGCTTTCAACGTCCTCTTTGATCTCCGCTGCTTTCGTATCATTACGCCTGTATATGTCTCTGATAGTGCCCTCGACCTTCCCTAGCTTGCCATACTTACCAGCATATTGAGGATCGGCGTCCAGTCCCAGGTCGTTTCGTATATCCCATGCCTGCGCCAACTCCACGGCTTCATCTACCCATAAACCTATCTGCCACCAGTGCCCTGCCAATCTGACAAGGTGGTCAGTGCGACCGCCTATCTTGTCTGATAACTCACCGCGCAAGATCGCCACATAATCCATACCAGTCGTCTTGACGTACCCTTTATCATCCTTCGCCGTGGAGACTACAGCCACCTCGCCAGACTCTATCAGCATGCCCAGCATGTCAAAGCCTATCATGTTGCTGCATATATCCTGCAATACATCCCATTGATCCGGTGCGACTATGCCTGTCTTGGGGTCAAAGAACGCCGTGAATCCTTTGTCAATCAGTTCTTTGCCGTTCAGCGGGAGGTTGATATAATTGCCAACGCTGGTATCATTGGCAAGTTTGACCTGCTTTGGGAATACCTCTGAGATAGCATACCCCGTCTCTTGCTCAACGTAATCACATAAGCACCGCATCAAGCTCACAGCATTGACAGCTTTCACAGGCTCATCGAAGAACAAGAACACATGACACCCAGCTCCAGACTTGCTGCGCTCGCAGTATGGCACAACGCCCAATTCATGCGCTTTGTCTGCCATCAGTGACACCACATACAGCGGACTGAGCATGGTATCATGCTTGTCGTTGAATGTATCAAGCCCGGTTAAGCCGTGGTTGTCTACGTCAGCAGCGCACCACATCACGCCCTCGCCGTTGAGTATGTCTGGAGAAAGCGGGTATTGACCTATGCGTATCAGGCCTCTGAGGTGACGGCTTATGAGTTGATTAGTCACTGGCTTTCTGATACAGTTGCCGTCACCTTCGCCATAGGCGTCTTGGCGACCTCTAAATACTCGCTGAAATAATGTTACTTTATCCTGTCCGTCCATTGTGATCTCCTAAAATGGTATCTCTGCGTTTTCGTCGTCTTCCATCCGCGCGAGTTGCGACGGGTTGGGGATCGTCTTGATCCCTGCGGCTTTCAACTTTGCTGCCAGTATGTCCGGGTCAGTCTCGAATCCGGTCATGAGTTTCTTTGGCGGCGGTGGTTGATTTCTGAGTACCTTCAGCATGTATGATACTACGCCCGGTGGTTTCAGCGTTGGTGTCTTCTGGATAGTTTTGAGAAATACAGGCTTGAATGTATCAAAGGTGAATTCGTTTTCCAGTTCTATCAGGTTATCGGTTTGACGACCGTCTTGAGGTATCCACATCGTACCACATTTTTTGTTAATGAGAATAACATAGGGGTCATTGTTTTTATTATCTTTAGGATCTATCTTTTGTGGGTAAAGTTTCTTAACCACTTTTGGCTTATTCTGGTTAAGTTTCTTAACCAATATTGGTTTAGTTTCTTTACCATTTTGTAACTGGTTAAGTTTATAAACCAGTTCGCCTAGAGAATATTGATTATACGGCAATCCGCCTTCGGTAATTTCTCTCATGATATGAATCCATTTTGACTCTTCCAGACTTGCCAAGTTACTGAACACCGTTGGCCTAGTAAGTCCGGTCTCCTTAACAAATTGATTGTATGAGATCCGATCCACATACTTGCTCCATCCAATAGTCTTGCGATAGATGAAATAGAAAATTGAGAACTCTCCCGGCTTCAGACAGGCAAGGGCATCATCCAAAATACAGTGATAGGCTTTCATGTAACCGTTTGCGCCCCCTGCCACTACTTACCGCCGCCCTTCGTGAACGGCAAGTCGGGCTTATGTGTCCATTTGCTTTCTTCCAGCCACCAGTTCATGACTTCTTGCGCGCATGTCCATGTGGTTTTGCGCTTAGACTTTGCCTCGTTCCGTTTTCGCTCCCTCAACATCTCATCAAAGCACCGCAAGAATGCACGGTAGAATTTCGGCCAGCGTTGGAACTCTTTTATTCTGGTTTTCCAGTATGCGTTAGGACACCCGACGCACCCGATCCGCTTCCAGCCTTCATCATATAGGCTGCAATATGGCAAGCCTTCTGAATGAATAAAAGTCCAGACATCTACATCTGACCATTCAAGCATTGGATTGATAATTATCTTTCCTTGTGATGGGCATATATGCACTAATTTCCGACCATGACGAGAATGGCTTTCATCTCTGCGAACACCTGTTAAAACTACACGCCCTGCTCCATATTCTTCCTTGAGTACACGACAGCAAAAGCGCATCCGTCTAGTGGGCGGGATACCTTGATCAATAATAAGGCGAAACATGGAAGTCGCTGGCGTTTCTATTGCAACTTCAGAATGATAGGTTTTAATATATTTTAGGAGTTCCGGCGGGTCAACCGTTTTGTGGAAATGTATGTCATATTTTACACCAGCAAGATCGGCCAAGTGCTTGAGGCAAATGCTATCCTTGCCACCTGAAAAGGCTAAATAATAACCTTCCACTGGACAGTTATCTTTCAAGTGCTGGATAGACTCATCAATGCGTTGCTGCGTAAATAAATCGGGTTGTGCTGGATATTCAAGGACAGGGTCTTTCATTGTTCACCTCATTGTTGTAAGGCGTAGGGCGGTTAGGCTCAACAATGAACCCGCACCGAATTGGAGAGAGGTGACAGGGTATGCCATCCCGCCCAACAGCTTTTGGATTAGGTCACGCCAACAGTGGCCGCTGCTGGCTACCTATATTTTAGCACAAAGTCACGAAAAGTCAAGGCTTAAGTGTGTCATAGCAAGGGTTTTAACCAATAGCTGCCTTGCATTCAACACAGAATACATATTCCCTTGCATCAATTATCCTTCTGTTCTCGTTCATACTGCATATATTGTTAGCAGTTTGCATCCATGCAAGTTGCTTATGCTTGAATCTACCGCACAGTGAAACCCCGTCAATCATATAATGCGCAGTAAAATTATCCACTAGCCATCGCGCTTCATCCCTTTTTCTCATTACCACTCCCCTTTCATATAATGGCGAGAGTGGCACGACTCGAACGTGCGAATACTGGGTCTGGAATCCAGCGCCTTAGCCACTTGGCTACACCCCCGCAGAGCCAGAAGCGGGACTCGAACCCGCGATAACAAGGGTGAAATCCTTGTAGCCTAACCACTAGCTCACGACCGCGCGTGTTTTAATATTTTGTCATTCCAGTAATGCTAACTGACGAATGTTACTAAGTGCAGGTATGCTTATTTCTATATCTTCCCCAAAAACAGATTTCAGCTTTTCATTTAGCTTGATTATATACATAACAACACTCTTGAAAAACTCTCCCAATTCTGGAGTATAATCAATATCCTTGCATTTCCCATCAGATGCCATTGCACATAGCCCATCGAGCCATCTGAGTATAGAATCACCATCCCATTCATCGTGTGAATTCCGGTATTCCTCCTTGTATATTTCTCCGTTCAGGAATTCCCATATCCTTACTCTAATTGGTTTGACATAACAATTAAAACCAAAAGGTTTCGGATATGTGGCATTAGTCTCGATTGTACCACCACTCCATTCATAATCACCATCAATATCTACTGCATACGTTCCATTCGGTACAATAGTGCCATCCTTTGTTATGCAATAACTACAGGTGGTATTGAGGGAGTATCGCAAAATGATTTTTTCTTCTATCAATTCCCGACTTGAATATTTATCACATACTTCAGCAATTATTCCCTGTAGTTCTGCCAAGGATTCAGCAGAGAAAAAGCCAGCATTTCCGATCCTGTTCGCTCCCAATTTGATACCTACTTTTATCAACTGCCCTGCAACATCTGACGGTATTGTGGTAGTAAAAATCCCACTTGAATTTACCGACACCTCATACCTGAATTTTAGCTGCTCGCTCTTATAATATTGACTTGTTATTCTGGGCATTATTGCCCACCCCCTTCAATTTCTCATATCAATGCCTATCTGTGATAATTACGGCTCCGCCATTCCAGCCGATAGTGTCTGCAAAACCATACTATCGCTACAGCTATGATTGCAACGCCGATAAGCCCAGGCATCAGCAATGCGAGTATGATTATCAGTGGTAGTAGTGCGATTATCATGGTGTCTCACCTCCTTTCTTTAATTCAGTCTACAAACTTTTCCACTATATCACAAATATCATCAAATATTTGAGCTACCTCGTGAAAGCCGCTGGAATGCCCAGCATCCCAAGCGTAGTTATATATGGCATCAAATTGATCCTGTGACATGCTACCTAACCGGCTCTCGCCATATTCCTTACACATGGTTGCGAATGCCGGATGATCTTCCCAACCATTCATGGTGTTAGCCTTGTCTATGAATTGAGAGTATTTAGATTGAATTTCCATCACGTCTCCTCTGCTGTTACACCAAACCACTGCAATTTTGCCGCCATAACTACACCCTCGTCGCGGGAATACTTCTTTGACATCATTGCAACATAGCTATCATGGCAGGCGTCGCACAGCCTTTTGGATGTACCTATCCAGATATAGTAAATATGGGGTTCGACTAAGGGATTGCCGCATCTATCGCAGTACTTCCCCGCCGCTCGCTTGCCTTCTGCTTTGTCAAACAACCTTGTCTGTTCCTCCCGTGACATATAGCTTGACATTATGGTCTTTTGCTTTGCCATCACGTCTCCTATTCCTGCGCCAGGCGCAATATCTGTTTCGTCAACACCTGCTCTTCGCCAGACATCTTCTCCCACGCGCCAATTATACCCTCAATTCGCTGCTTAAAATCCCGCCTATCGCCTCTCCCCATAGTTTGCTTGCTAACCCGCGTGGGTTGCTCATCGTAGTTTGCCAACAGGCGATGCACCTCAAGCCAGTGCAGGTCGCACAGGTCGACATCGTAATAGACGTCTTCCATGCTGCCTGCTCCGTCTGCTATCCTATCCCACGGAAAGCAGAGCCGTTTTGCTGGCTTCACGCCACATACATCGCATCTGACTACCTCGGTTACTATCTTTGTCATCATTTCCCCTTTGCCAGTGCATTTATTATAGCGAGCGCATCCTCTTGCAAAGCCGTTGCCCTACCTATTTGCTCTAATGCCAAATCTAAATCCACTTTGAGGTCAGAATTTAATGTCGTTTGATACACCGCGTCCTTATCAAGGCGTTTCGAGACATCAATCATGCCATTACCGACCCACCGCAAATGCGCTGCTAATTTCCCTTTTGATTCACCGATTTTCGCTTGTTGTTCTATAGTCATCCTACATTCCCCTTTCATGCTCCCTTAAACCAAGCATCGCAGTCAAAATGTAGTGACCACATGCTATCAAGCTGCGAATTCGCCGCCCAGAGCATTTTCTGATAATAGCAATACCTCTGCTTCATTTCAACTATCTCATCACTGCTTGCATCAAAACCGCGATTCATAGTAACATCAATCGCTTGAGTAATTCCCGCGAGGATATTCCTAAGTTCACCGCGCGCAGTAATCAGATTTGCGATTTCAGCAACCTTCTCTTTCTGTTCAAATGGATTGTCCATCATTTCCCCTTTCTATAACGCTTCAACGCGTCCTTTAGCTCCACTATTGCCGCCCGTCCTGCCTTTACAACATCCCTGCCATCCGCTAACGAGTCGCGCTGTACGTTGTGCCCAAAAGACACCGTGTCAATGCCAACCTTCCTGATAACCTTGAGGGCAAAAATGAAGTTCTCCTGCCTGCATTCCCACGTCCACTGCGGCCACTTGCCAGTCAGTATTTGCAGAATGCGCCTCTCGCTCCAGCGCGGTGTGGTAGACAGCCTATATTTGAAATTCACAGAGTTGGTGAATGAGCTAGGACGTTGCTGGCGTTCAGCATACCCTTCGCGGACTAGCGCTCTCATGGTGGGAACGTTCACCCCTAACTTCCGGGCGGTCTGCCATTCCGAAGTGAGCTTGCGCCGTGCTTTAGCCTGTGCCTTTGTCATGTTAAGTTCACCCGTCCCATATATGCTCATCGGCGAGACTTCCCGTCACAATAGCAGCGTATATGAAAGGAACGGTCAGCAAGCCCGCGCAAAACAGCATTGCTAATATGCCTAATATGTGCTCAATCCATGTCATCTTCCCACCACCCTCTCTCAATGGCGAGGGTATCTAACTCCGCCGCGTCCGCCATAGCTAAGAACTCACATGCTTGATCATGTATGTGAAACAGACCCGGGTCATTGTGATGATCCTCTTTGTAGTACGCCACAATAGCATGGCATAGCTTCATAAAGCAATCACGGCTCTCGTTGGCTATGTACGCCTGCCCTGCTTGCCTCATGGCCTCCATCGTATCTAGTCTTGATACACCCGTCCACGCTGGGCTGTCTCCATATTTCGCCGCCATTTGTGCAAGCTCGATAGGCTCTAGGTCAGTATGATCCTTCAGACTGCCCTCCCATAGCGAGAACCATATATAGTCGCCATCCTTTTCGATCCTGCATACCTCTCCGCCATGTATGGCAAACTGTATCACGCCTACGCATGGGTCAGACATTTCCCCTATGGCTTCATAGAGCTTATACAGGTCATCTTTGTGTAGTATCATCGTTTACCCTTCTTTCGCATGTTATCATACCACGTATCCCATACTGTACTCGCTTCTACCTTCTTCTTGAAACAGCTACTACACATAGCAGTGCCCGGTAGACCGCAACCCACGCATCTGGTATGTCCTGCCTGCTCAAGAAGTTTCACATTGTCACTTGCCATCATTATTGTGCTCATTGGTGCTATTATTTTCATCATTCGCCCTCCATTTCTGCAATCACGGCTTCCATGTCTGCCTGCCATTGCTTCACGCGCTTCAGTGCTTTCTTGGCGCGCGTGATAAGGTCGGCGTCAGTGAGCATGGCATCGCCCAGATACTTGCGTCCTTGCTTGACTCTATACCATACCCCGATAAGGCCGGGAATATCCATTCGCGGATCAATCTCATTCAACAGCAGTGCTAGTGCTGTAGCAGGCGGTTCGTCCGATATATCGCACAGTTTCCCGTCAATCTTTGCCATTAGTGTCATCGTCGGCCTCCCGCTCCTTCCATAGCTTGATAATTCTTAGCCACTGATTTAGATGATCCGGATTACAATGAGCTTGGTAAGCCATAATAGGTGCAAATGACTTGTCACAATATAGGCATTTTCTTTCTGGCAATTTATGCTTGGATAAAACACTATAGACTACCGTATTCGATACCTTTAATTGCGATGCAATCTCACTGCCTGACAACCCACTGACTCTCAGATCGACCATTTCCTTTTCTCGTTGTTCCCTTGCAATTGACTTAGCTTGGTTTAATTTCAAGTCCCTGTGCTTGTAATTACAATATTGGCGTATCTTGGTATTAGGCACAAACATTTTCCCACAATACAAACACTCTCTGGGTTCTATCGGTACTTTAATCAATTTCTGCCTAATAGTGGATTTGGAATATCCTGTTTTGCTGGCTATTTCTATATAGGTCAATCCCTGCTCCCTGAGTTCAATCAATTTAGGAACAATATCTCTGCCGGGAGGCTTTGGGCGTGGAATAGCCAATCTCTGATGTACTGCCTGTCTTGATACCCCTTCGCACTCTAACCCAATTTCTGCGTATGTTAGACCGGATGCCCTGAGAACTTGCATCTTAGCCGTCAATCGGTCATTCTTTGCCACTGCCATCACCTTCTTTTATATGACTCCAAGACTTCCCTACGGATATGTTATAAATTGTACCATATCCAACACCATAACTTTTACCAATAGAGCTACGTGATATGCCACTCTTTAACATTTGTTTAATTCTTATTACGTCCTTTTTGCATAGCTTCGCTTGAGGACAATTCTCTCCAACCCCGCCATAGGCCTTACCACGCCCTTTGCCATTTCGATCCCTTGCATTGTCTCCTTTTGTTCCCAGCCAAAGATGTGCGGGATTAACACATGATGGATTATCACAATGATGAAGGACGCATAGCCCCTGTGGTATTTCCCCTCGAAAAATGCGCCATGCCAATCTGTGCGCATAGCCGCCATTCATTCCTCCATACCCATTGGGATGTTTATATCCTATCCAATTAAGACATCCGTTTTCGTCTGGGTTGAAATCAATATTAGAAAAAAACCTTAGCTGCCTTCGCTCCCTCGTTTGCCATTTGCGCTTATGATCTGGACTACACCACTCTCTAATAGTAGAGCGCGGAACAAAGGGTTTACCACAGTATAGGCATCGCCGCGATTTATGTATATCTATTCCTTTCTTCAGTTGGCTTGATACGGCTTGTTTAGTAATACCAAACTCTTTCCCGATGGCTTCTAATGTTAGCCCGCTCTCTTTCATATCCATCATGCGTTTTAGTCTTGCTGCTTTCTCGTTTTCTCTCATTGAAGCCTCCTTTGTTAGTGTTTATAATCACGCCGCCAGAAATATTATACCATAACTATATTGGCTTGTCAAGAAGAAAAAGCAGAAAGTCAATATAGAGTCGGCGGCAATATCGGCGTTATTGCTTATCTCAGCGAATATCCAAAAAAAGCCTTGACATTTGCCAAAAGCATGATAAACTTAGTGTGACGGCGCGAGAGACAACACAAACGAAACACAACAGAAAAGGGAAAGGGAGATCACAATGCTTAAAGGAATTGGCAAAGCGATTGTTAGAAGATTGACGATGCGAATCGCAATGATCCTGTATGTGATAGCTACTATATGGGATGCAACAATGACCATCTTCGGATTGCACTACACAGATGTACCAGAAGTCGGATTTGTGGCAGGCCCGGCAGTTGAATTATTTGGCCCTGTCTGGGGAGTAATAGTTGCCAAGAGTATTGCAGGGGTCATACTTTTAGCTACATATTTGGTTGATCGCGCATATAAGCGTAGAGGACGCACATCGCCTGTTCCAATTGTGCTTACTATCGGCGCTATATTAACTGTCATTGGCGGCAGCTTATGGTTGTTATATTATTGATTAAGGGATAATATGGCCATAGTATGATGGCACGAGAGACAACACAAACGAAACATACTGGAAAGGGGAATTGAAGATGACACAGCAAGCAGCAGAGGAAGCATATCAAGCGATAAGTAAGTTCGTGAATGGCAACAGAATGTACGGTAAGCAGTTCGCAGAGGCTCTCGTTCACGACCACAAGCTCCTACAAGGCTATGTTATCGGGTTAATGATGGAATGTATAGCAACGATGGCGGCAATGCCTGAGAATCAAACCTCGCCGCAGAATAGGGCTGCCGTGAATCTGTGCAAGACGATAGTGGAAGCAGTGGGCGACTATCCACAGTATTTGTAACACAAACCCGGAAGCAGCCGCCCATATATCTGGCTTGACTCTGGCGGCGGTTGCTTTCGTATACAAGGGGAATTGACGATGACAGGCTATCGTATTACAATCGGTTATCTATCTGGGGATTCATACAAGGGGACTACTGATGAAGCATGGGAGGCACTTAAAAACGCTGTTGTCTCAATGCGACAATCCACTTTGCTTGCAGAATTTGGGATATTCAACGATACGAGGATGCGCGCTGGGATCGATTGCACGGCAACGCAATTAGCGGGACTAATGACCCATCTGCGCGGATCTGATGCCAGTGTAAAGGTTATCGAAGACGATGGGGACAACGCCGTGGTTCTGTTGGCAAGCGGTGGTGACAAATCACGGTCGATGAAAGAGGCAATGCGCCGGGCGTACATCCGCGTAATTATGCGGGAAATGCACCGACAGGGGATAGAGATTTCAGTAAGAGTATCATGATTTCTGGAAGGGGAACTAACATGATCAACTTCACCGAATGGGATCAGCGCAAAACACGAAACCAGCAGACCCGCTCCGACTTCGCTACCATCAAGGCGCACGTCACCACCGCTCAGGATGCACAGGATGGCCTGTATCGTGTAGAAGGCGACGAGGTGGTGGTAATACCTGCCGGGGAGCATAGGAGCGCAGGAGAGCGGCGTATATTCACCGTGATAGGCGGGCTGGTATATCCGGCATAGGGAAAGGGGAACTGATATGATTACCTGTGACTTTCTTGGCGAAATAACTGATGGAAATTGTGCATAAAGCATTCATGGTTGACTATTGCCCTGCTTCCATGCAGAGGCCGTGATGATACTTGCGAGGTATACTGGCCTCAGCTTGGCAACAATATTAGTCTTATGCTCCGCAAAGCAACAGGCTGGAGGTCTGCAAGGATGACCGAAGAAGATCCGGTTATTGAGGAGATGGAGACAGCAGGCTATGACTTAGAAGTTTGGCGGCGTATGCCTACTGAGGCGGAGCGGGTTAAGTGGATGGCGAAGGGGAATGATTGAAAGGAGCTACGATGGCAGATAAAGAGATGTTGGATAAGCGCAACCAATACAGAGATACTATCTGCGCTGGTTGCCGTGATAACTACTACAACTGGCCTAAGCCCAGATCGCCGCGCGGTGATGTGGAAGTAGCAGATGATATGTGTTGCATGATGCTCAAACACGCCACCAGCAGGGGCTGTGGGTCGCATAGGGGGTAATGATGAAGCCACTTAACATAACTATTGTATATGCCGACG
>SDBS01004667.1_pt1 | contig 13415 bp, 8 predicted proteins | sample 2277091 | NCBI WGS metagenome assembly SDBS01 (sample SAMN10404972, study PRJNA504765) | marine sediment metagenome | isolation source: marine sediment core GS10_PC15, 163 cmbsf | place: Arctic Ocean: Southern Knipovich Ridge | collected 2010 | reverse complement strand
CCATTTTCTCCTTCTCCCCGGTTAACTATTTATCTAACCTGGGATTAATGTACCATATTTTGGGTTACATTTCATATGGCAGAACCAGTTACCCTTCGGTTACATTATATATGACTCAATGCGGGGGGTTGACAGAGAGACCGAAATGTAGTATACTGGAAATGGGTCATGCAGCTTGTCCCATATTTTAAGCTTAGTATCGTTGTGATTAAGAGAAAAATGAAATGCAGAAGAGGGAAGATTATATGAAGGAAAGCTTGCGATCCATAAAAAGTAAGAAGATATCGCTTAAAATAGTTGAGCAGATTAGATCGCTTGTTGAAAGTAATTATTTCAGAGTTGGAGACAAGCTGCCTCCCGAAATGCTATTAGCACAGAAACTGGGAGTTAGTCGACCTTCCGTGCGAGAGGCATTGTGTGCGCTGGAAGTAGCAGGTTTGGTTGAACGTAAAACAGGAGATGGAAATTACATCACTGACGTCTCCAAAATTACCTTCAAGAAATCAATGGATTTGTTGACTCGACATAGTCCAAGAGAGTTGATGGAAGTGAGAGAAATAATCGAAAAAGAGGTAATTAGAAAGGTTGCAAAAGACGCTACGGAGAAAGATATTGATCGAATTGAGAAGAGCTTGAGAAAGATGAAAAGAGCCATTCAAGAAGATAGGAGCGGAATAGAAGAAGATATAGATTTTCACTTCAGTATGGCCCAATCGCTGAACAATAATCTGTTGAAAAAACTGTACAAAGAGATACTGTTTCTGATGCACGGGGCTCTATGGAAAAGGGTTATGCTTAAAGAAGAACGGTCGCGCCACCTAGAGAAGTTGAACGTAGTCCTGCACCAGAAAATATTGGATGGAATAAGAGAGCGCAACGAACTCAAAGCACTGGAAGCCTGGCAAGATAGTAATGAGCCAGTCAAAAAATATCTATACGAAGATGCCCCCAGAAATGACTAGGCCCTTTTGAAAATATTAGATAGGCAGGTTGCCTGATATTTCTGCCCCGGTCTTGTTATCTGGGGAAACTGCTGGACTGGAATCTACCTATCATGAGAATATGGAACCCACAGGGACATGCCATCCGGAGGAAATGAAAGGAAACAAAACTAAACTGAGACGTTTGAAGGTTTTTTGCGACCGACCATAAATCTAATCTATAAAGAGTTGGAGAGCCCAGTAATTGTGGTCTGTGAACTGTTCTCTTTGGGGAAAATACCGCCAACTCTACTTTCAGGGAGTGGTAAGCTGATCTTGTGTTCAAGATAATGAGAAAGAACTTCATAATCCTAGGCTACTCCCTAATTCTTCCAGGATAAGACTAAGGGGCCAAAAGAAACAGAAGGAGGTGAAAATTGATATTTCTGAAAAGCGGACCCCTGGTGCTGTTAAAAGTTTTATGACGGATATGAAAAATAAGGAGAAAGAAATGAAAAGAATGATATTAACGGTGGTGGTGCTAGCTCTGGTGGTGTGTTTGGCAAGCCTGACCCCAATAATGGCAGGAGAACGTTATTGGAAAGGTGGTTGGAGTACCCTGGAAGAGTACCAAATGGACACTGGGCAGAAAATAGAGAAATTTAGTGAGGCTCCTGAGCTCAGAGTGAAAGTAGCAGCAGGGGAACTCCCGACGGTACAGCAAAGACTTCCTGAGGAACCCAAAGTACTGGATCCACTGGAAGAAATCGGACAGTACGGGGGGCAATGGAGGGAAGTTTGGAAAGGAGTGACACAACCGTGGCCGATCACCAGATCTCAGGAGGAGAAGCTAATCCAATTCACTTTTCGGGGTGACGAACTTGTTCCCAATCTCTCCAAAAGCTGGGAGATATCCGAAGACGGAAGAGTCTTCACCTTCCATTTAAGAAAAGGAGTGAAGTGGTCCGATGGAGCTCCTTTCACGGCCGACGATGTACTATATCACTTTGAGGACGAGATTCTGAATGAAGAAATCGTTCCGGGTTTCCCTGGCTGGTTGACCATAGATGGAGAACCTGTGAAACTAAAGAAAGTGGACAGTTATACAGTAAGGTTTACCTTTGCCAAAGCCAATCCTCTTTTCTTGATGGTCTTCGCCTGGAGAAATGAGGAGTTTTATGCTCCGAAACACTATCGCAAGCAGTTCCATCCGCGTTATACTGCTGCGGAGGAATTGGAGAAAATGGCAAAGAAAAATGGATTTTCAAATTGGCAAGAGCTTTATAGGGCGAAATGTGATCTCACTTGGGGTAAATGGTCCATAGTAAATCCTGAACATCCCACGTTACGAGCATGGAAAGTCACAGAGGAACCTGGTGCGATGCGAACGACCTTTGCTAGGAACCCCTATTACTGGAAGGTAGATCCGCAAGGAAATCAACTTCCCTACATTGGTGAGATTGTTTGGGATCAGGTTCTGGACGAACAGATGATCACCCAGAATGCCATAATGGGAAAGATAGATTACGAAACATGGATGATGGAAGAAGTAGACTGGCCCCTTTTCAAAGAATACGAAGAAAAGGGGGACTACCGAGCGCTGGAATATGAAGACACTAATTGCACAAAAGCGCTAATCATGCCCAACTACGATACTGATGATCTAGTCTTGCGGGATCTTTTCCATAATGATGAGTTCAGAAAGGCCCTTTCTCTGGCTATTAATCGGGAAGAGGTAAATCAGCTGGTTTACGACGGTTTGGGCAACCCTATGCAGGCAGCAATCCCTCCGGGTTCTCCCTATTATAGTGAAGAGTGGGCCACGGCCTATGTTGAATATAATCCGAAAGAAGCTAATAGACTATTGGACGAAATTGGCCTGGATAAAAGAAATAAAGAAGGATGGCGATTGCGCTCCGATGGCGATGTTCTAACTCTGCACATCGAGTCCATAACAGGACCAGAACGAGTCAAACCACTGGAGTTAGTCACAGATTATTGGAACAAAGTCGGAATCAAAACTACATTGAAGGTCATACAACGGACACTTTGGGAAACTAGAGCTATGGCAAACGAGATAGACATCATAACCTGGGATAGCTTTGGTGGTGCCTTTCCCAATTTTCTTCTCGACGCGAATCTCTTTGTTCCCAACGGGGAAGTACAACCAATCACTCCGTGGAAAGAATACTCTCGATGGTATGCGTCGGGAGGAAAAGAAGGCAGAGAGCCTCCTTCAGAAATGCGCGAACTTCAACAGCTGTACGCCAAAGCAATAAGTGCCGTGGATCCAGAAGAAAGAAATCGATACGCTAGAGAAATCGTCAACTTGCACAAGGAGAATATTTGGCTGATTGGTGTGGTTTCACAGATTCCTTATCTTGTCATAGCGAAGAACCACATGCGGAATGTGCCAGAGGTAGCTCCCTCCAATGGTTGGATGCCTCGCAACAACGCCATACAGCTGTTCTTTATCAAGAAATAGGCTTTTGCTTTAGGAAACAACGATGAGAGGAGGAAAGAGGGGATCTTTCGACGCAGGGGGATTCCCTCTTTTTTGCAGAAGAGGACCAAGATGAACTTGACGCTAACGGAGCCGGAGAAGGAGGTGGAAGTCATTGACCAGTGTGATGTCCTGGTCTGTGGGGGTGGACCCGCAGGATTGATAGCTGCCTTAGCATCTGCTCGGGCAGGAGCAGATACGGTTCTTGTAGAAAGGTATGGGTTTCTTGGAGGCATGGCAACTGCCGCTTTGAACTGTGCTCTTTCCACGTTTAACAACCATAAAGAGCTGATAATTAAAGGAATTCCCTTCGAGTTAGTGAAACGCCTCGTAGATCTAGGTGCCCTTAAGGGCGACCCTAAAGAAGATCAATGGCTTCTTTTTGATCCGGAAACGCTAAAATACTTATGCGACGAAATGGTCAAAGAATCGGGAGTCAGAACGTATCTTCATTCCTTGGTTTGTACTTCCTTTATGGAAGAAAAGCAAGTAAAGGGTGTTATCATAGAAAGCAAGTCGGGGCGGAAGGCGATCTTAGGCCAAATTGTCATTGACGCTACCGGTGATGGAGATCTTGCGGCCCGTGCAGGCGCTGAATTTGAGATGGGAAGACCCTCAGATGGGCTTCTATCCCCTATGTCGCTACTGGCTCGCGTGGGGAGCGTAAATTCTGATGTTTTCCGCAAGTTTTTGCTGCGTGAGTATACAGCTCAAGGCTTCAAGAAACCGTCAAAAGTAGATGAAATTGCACGAGATGCTCTTAGACCTTTCTGGCAGAGGGCTAGAGAACAGGGAGACATTACAATCCCTTTAGATGAGATCAAGAGTCTAACGCCTACGCCCGGTCATTCAGGTGAATATCATGTTCACGCGACCCGGGTACTAGGATATCTAGACGCAACTGATGTTAGGCAATTGACAGCTGCTGAGATAGAAGGCAGAAGACAGCTACGTGAATTGATGCACTTTCTGAGGAGTCAGTTTCCTGGATTCAGTTCCTCGTATCTGTCGCACAGTGGATGCATTATAGGTATAAGAGAGACTAGAAGGATTATGGGGGAGTATCTACTTACAAAAGAAGACATATTGGGAGCGAGGAAATTTGACGATGGGATAGCGCGAGGATGTTACTGCATAGACCTACATCATCCAGATGATGCAGGAGCGACTCACATATATTTGAAGGAAGGCGAATACTACCATGTCCCATACCGTTGTTTATTACCGAAAAATCTTCGAGGAATCTTGATCGCCGGCCGTCCTATATCAGCAACCTACGAGGCGCATGGTTCAGTGCGGGTTATGTCTCACTGTATGGCAATTGGCCAAGCGGCCGGAGCGGCTGCCGCACTGTCAGTGAGAGAGAACGTGACTTTACGGGATATGGAAATCAGTAAACTTAAGGAATTACTAATGGAGCAGGAAGCTCTCATCTAATTGGTCTATCATGTGTGTTCGGATGGAAGTTATGAAGACCCGCAGTGGAACTTACTTGGTAAAGTTTTTTCCAGGGATCAAGTCTGTTTTTCCGTACTGGAGACCTTTTCGTAAGAGCGGGCGCATGGGCTGCTGAGAAATAGAAGGAGATTGGCTTTCTACCAAGAACTTAGGCAGATAATGGCTGCTGTTAAACTAAGGACAAAACACAAAGAGGATACAGGTGTTTGCGGAATCGAATAATAACAAGGGACATAAGGACAGACTTCTAGTGGATAGTGGGACCCTAAGGTTAACGCACAACCCTGAAGAGGGAACGTTCAGGGTTACCCACCCCAGCTTCCCAGAATCGTCATTCTGGAGCAACGAATTTCTTGTGTTTCATGCACATGATGTGACCTCCCGCTACAAACGAAAACAGAAGTATGCCGCACATGAGGGACCAATAAAGACCGCTGACAACATGATAGTTTCATACGGAAAAGTTGGCCCTTTTGAGGGCTGTGTTAGGATAATTCCCAGAGAAAATCATCTATGTGTTAGAGCTGAGCTTGTACCTGAAAGCACTGTTGAAGGCTGGCTTTATGCTCCGTGGTATCTTAATGAGAATAATCTGATTTGGATTTACCCTTGGCTCAGTGGGGATAAATACGAATGTGTCCGAAATATTGTTGAGCCAATCTGTACTCCAGATTACCGACATATTTGGACTGTTCTTGCGGGTGTTCCTATGACTATGACTCGCTGGGAGGTACCGGAAAGTTCAGCTACGGTCATTGGTGGAATAAGTCTACCGCTCCATCGCAACTACCGGAACGACGGATTTGCTTATGACCGTGATGGAGGGAAACAGATGATTGCAGTGGGCTGCGGCAGACCTTCCGGCGTCGTGGCAACAACTGGCAATAATATCTATGAAAAGAACAAAAAATATCTTTTGGAATACCAAATATTTATCGTTGAAGGTGGCTTTAGAGAACTTGCAGGATCTTGGATACAGGCAAACAATTTCGCTTTTGACAGATTAAGCAAGAGGTCCCTTGAGGAGGCTCTCCAAGCAATCATAAATGGTCGTGGAAGGCCAAGCTATTACTTTTCTAAAGGATCAAACAATAAATTTAAAAAAATGTGTGGGTATCGGCATGGTACTGTCGACAGTCGCGTCAGCATTTACCGGCAACCCTGGAATGCTTTTGTGGATTATTTGATTTTCCGACACACTGGCAACGAAATGTGGAAGCAACGATGTGAGGAGCAGCTAGAATTCCTTCTTATTTCACAAAATGAGAAGGGATGGTTTTTTGAGGACTGGAACCTGGAGAGGAACACGTACACATTTGAGGGACTGGTAGCTGATGGTCAAGCATCTGAGGCTACTGATATAACGAACAATGCCGGATTTGGCCCTCGGCCGGACCACAACGCCATGGCGTGTGACTATTTATGGAAGTGCTATAAACTTTATGAAATACAGGAAGGCAAGAAAAAGCTAGAATGGCTGGCGGCTATTAAACGGTGCGTAGAATGGATTATGAGTGAGCAGGCAAGTGACGGGAGTTTCCCCATGACCGTGGCACCGGACGGGAAGAAAAAGTCGGATCCCGTACCTATGGGAAGATTACTGGTGGCTTTTGAACACCTAGGTGAAGGTCTGAATGATGCTCGGATCAAAAAAGCCAAGAGCCGCCATGAACGGTGGCTGGTCAAGGAAGCCTTCAATAAACAGAAATGGTGGGGATCACACAAGGATACAGGTCCAGTGGCTGACTACGGAGGCCTACAGAGTTTCATTCAATACTGTACGGAGATATTTCTTAGAACGCGTAATTCTCAATACCTGACGTATGCATTAGAATGTACCTATTTCAACTTCTTCGAACATTGCCCAAAGCAGTTGGAGTGGCTCAAGAACTACAGTAAGTGGGGCATTATGGAACAGGCAAACTGGATGCAGTATGACATTGATCAAATGGATACTTTGATCTATTCAACCTGGTATCTTTTGGGAGAACTAACAGGTGATTTGTTTGTGAAGAGACTCCACGAACAGTCAATAGAGACGGCCATGCAAACTCTTCATGAGGATCCTAACGATCCGGCGCAAGGAGCGTGGGACCAGTACTTGGTAGATCCTTATGGAGCCGTAGCAGGAGTTGACACTCCACCAATAACAGGAGGGAAGACCATTTATACAGGAAGTATTGTTTGCAGCATGGTTGAAGATATTATGATACTTTTATCACTGTTTAGGGAGAAAGAAATTAAGGTCCACTCTCTATTGGACTCATTGGTCAAGAAAGAGTCATAAAGAGAATATTGAAATTCTAGATGTGACAGGGGAGATGGTGGAGTGGACGTCAAAATCAAGCTGGATGCTAGATATATTGCGCTGGTTTCAGAGGCTGATGTGGTAGTGGTGGGAGGAGGCCCAGCGGGTATCGCAGCGGCCATTTCTGCTGCCAGGAATGGGGCAAAGACTATTCTCGTTGAACGATATGGCTTTGTGGGAGGATTGCTAGCATGTTACTTACCACCGATGGGCATCCTGGATCGGGAAGGAAATCAAGTAGTCCGGGGTATTTTTCAAGAGATAACCAACAGTTTACGAAAACGTGGTGCATGTTCAGAGCCTATGCTGTCTCCACAGCAGGGATATCAGAACAGTATGGTGGTGCTGGATACTGAGACTTTCAAGTATGAGGCTCAGGAACTGCTCACTTCGGCGGGAGTTGACTTGCATCTTCACTCATTCTTTTCGGGCGAACTGAGAAAAAATGAAGATGCAATTAGCGCAATTGTTGTTCACGGTAAATCTGGGCCACAAGCTATTGGAGGCAAACAGTTCATTGATTGTTCGGGAGACGCAGACCTCGCCGTCGCTGCTGGAGCATCTTTTTTCAAAGGAAGCAAGAACGGTGAAATGCAAATGGCGAGTTTGACGTTTGTTGTGGGAAACGTTGATCGAGATAAACTGAGACTTGCTATCGTCGGTCATCCAGAAATATATGATACTAAAGGTGTAGATCCAGGTATTTTTGCTCGAGAGGAGCTTTTTCTTTTTCATGGATATTTGGAAAAGCTGATAGATAAGGCAAAAAGAGAAGGAAGCCCCAAACATATACCAAATCGACTTGGGTTGGTAACACTACTTCGGGATGATGAGGTTATGATGGGATCGGCTGGAATTTCTATTGATGGAACAGATGTTCAGCAGTTGTCCAGAGGAGAAATAGAGTCCAGAAGGTGGGTATTTGAACATATTGAGTTCTTGAGGGAATGGGTCCCAGGTTTCAAGAATGCACACCTGAGGACAATATCCCCGCAGATAGGAATACGTGAGACGAGAAGGATAAGAGGGCAATATACTATTACTGGTGAGGACGTGGTTAAAGGTAGAAGGTTTCCCGATGAAATTGCACTTGGAACGCATTCAATTGATATCAAAACAAGAGAAGGTCCTAAACACGTTCAACCTGAAAAAGTCCCCTATGGAATTCCTTATCGTTGTTTGGTACCTCTAGGAGTGGAGAATCTATTGGTAGCGGGCAGATGTATTTCTGCGACTCGCGAGGCCTTAGCCTCCACGAGAGTGACGGCTACGTGCATGGCGGAGGGAGAAGCAGCCGGTTGCGCGGCTTCTCAGGTAGTTGCCAGTGGGGAAACACCTGTGACCCTTGACGTAAAATTATTACGTGAGCAGCTAAGAAAAGAGGGCGCCTATTTACCCGACTAAGAGTTAAATGTTACAGAAGTTCGAATGCCACGGACTACATAGAGAAGGTTCCTTAAGATATTAAAGAGCGAGTAATTTCGGGTTTGACCTGGGCCGAAAACGAAAACATTAAAGGAGGATGAAAGGATGAACCAACAGAGCCAATTAGAGGTACTGGTGAACCAGGTGGGCTATGATTTATATGGCAGCAAGGAGTTTGTTGTTCAGGCAAGCCAAAACTCAGGTCAAAAGAAAGGAAAATTCTACATTCGGAACTTATTCACAGGTAAACGTGTTTACTCGGGTGAATTGGAGTATTTTGGAGGAGTATACGAGAACACCTCAGATGATTGGGGTTTTCGCTACTGGAGAGGAGAGTTCTCAAGTCTGCAGGAGCCGGGGAAGTACTCCGTAGAGGTAGATTTTGGCAGAGTCAAAGGTTGTTCCTATTCTTTTAGAGTAGACCAAAGTCTTCTCTTCAAGCGGACAATTTCAGTTTCTCTTTCCTATCTAAAAGCTATAAGAAATAGGAATCTGAATAATGGAATCTTGGAAGATGACGGAAAATTCTATGATTGCAACGGCGGTTGGTATGAGATGGGGACTTTTGGTTCAACCTTCATGAGAGATGCCTCCTTAACAATGTGGGCTCTTATTAATCTTTACGAAAGAAGAACGTGTGAAGAAACTGTCGCTGGGCTTAGCCAAAGCATTCTAGATGAGATTGTCTGGGGAGCCAAATGGTGGAAGAAGATAATGATTCACTATCCTCAGAGTGGACAGATTATTGCAGGGATGGGAGGATGGCATAAGGATAATGGGGTTCTTACCTGGTATGATCCTCCGTATGGCCTTCATCAGCATAGGGTTCTTCTGTCGGTTTATTTATATGCTAAGCTTTATCAGATATTGGGAGATTCTTCTTTCATTGACCGAGCGAAATTGATGTGGGACCACTACAAGGACTGGATTCTTACCGACAAAATATTCAGTTTGTATCATGACAGACATGGAAAGAATCAGCAAGATTATGGAGTGAGCTACTATGCCTCCTGGGCTGAGCCGGAAAAGAACTACACAAAAGTCGATGACGCTGCTTTTCTTTTTGGGGATATTGAACTATATAAGATAACTGGGGAGGAAAAATATCGAAAACATGGTGAGGCTATAGCTAAGAGGCTATTGGATGAGGCTCAAGGGATTGAGGGTTGTTTCAAATATTGGAACAACTGTTGGGATCACCTCCATGCTACGTCTCTCGCCTACTTCACTCTGAATTTTCCCACTCATCCGTTCTCTTCTACTATCAGAAAAGAGTTAGAGAAGTTCGCTGATGCTCTCCTGGAAGACGCTCGCGAAAATAGTCCCTTCAGTATCGCAAGAAAGCAGATGATTTACTATCTTGGTTGGAATCCTAATGGGATTCCTTTGAATACTGACAAGGGTTATTTTAATCGCGGGGACGAGGGTAAAGGAAATAATCCTCAATATGGTCTGGAAGCGTGGCAGTTGCTTCTCATAAGTAAAGCTGTACCTAAGAAAGAGTACGTTGATTTTGCCAGAGCCCACCTGAACTGGATATTAGGCATCAATCCTCGTAACTACTGTATGATGCAGGGAATGGGCTCCTACAGTCCTTCTATGGAAAGATGGTGTCGGTTTGACGGGGCGATATGCCATGGCCTGGTCAGTGATCATGAAAAGGATAAACCCTGGATGGGAACATGGTTCGACAACGCTCTCGACCCACATAAGGATACAATCGCCGGACACAAGGTTTGGGCGCAAGCAGAGACTATGATTCGAGGGACCGCAGGGTATCTGATGGCTCTGTCGCTACTGGAGGACCTATGAGGATAACGGCCGATAATGCAAAGACATGCCCTAAGAATTAAATTTCTATCTTGGGAGCGGATGAAACAAATGGTAGCTTAAGCGCGGCATAGGCAAGGTGCAAAAGGAGTTCGGGAGGAACGTATGCTTCAGAGCCAGTCTGAATATCGAAATCTTGTTCGAGTAACTCTGGTTGCTTGGACTGTGCAAATAAAGGAGGAATCTTTATGGAGACGAAAGCAAAGAAGTATCTTCTTCAACCGGTACAGAAGATACCCGTAATTGCAGAAGCCGACGTAGTAGTAGCAGGTGGGGGGCCATCTGGTGTGTGTGCTGCAGTTGCTGCGGCACGGCACGGTGCATCAACAATACTCATTGAAAAAAATGGTTACTTTGGCGGCGCCTGTACCGCTGGACTCGTTAACGTGTGGCATTCACTTTATTCTATGGATAAGTCAGAGAAAGTGATTGGTGGACTTGTGGACGATGCGATTGGTGCCTTGAAAAAGCGAAACGCCATAAAGGACATGGGTAACTATTCCGTTGTTGACACAGAGGCAGTAAAACTCGTTTTTGATGAATTCATTCTTAATGCCGGTGTTGTTGCTCTTTTCCATACGTATGTTGTTGGGGCACTATCTGAAGAAGTGGGTTCAATCCAGGCAATGCTTGTTGAGAACAAATCGGGTCGAGGGGCCATCAAAGGTAAAGTCTATATTGACTGTACTGGCGATGGAGATTTAGCTTATCAGGCGGGCGCTGAATATGAAAAAGGCAACAAAAATGGAGCAGTCCAACCACCTGGTTTATGCGTTCGTCTTGGTCTCCTGCGACCCAAAGAAGCTGAAGTCGCACTCAAGAATGGAAAGGTCGCGGCTACTCTGGCTGAACATCCGATGGATTATAATAATCAACCTTACACAGCGCACTTCTACGCAACACCGAGTTTATATAGAAACGATGAAAGGATGTTTACCGCAGCCCGAATAGTCAAAACTGACTGTAGCGACGCGTTTGAACTTTCCCGAGCCGAGATTGACGGCCGGCGCCAAATTGACTGGTTCGTAAAGACACTTCGAATCAAAGTTCCTGGATTCGAAAATATATATATCATGGATATAGCTGCTGAAGTGGCACCTCGCGAAACCCGGAGGTTCTTGGGAGACTACATCTTGACCGAAAAAGATATCCTCAGTGGTCGTCAATTCCAAGATGTTATTGCACAGGGAGCCCAACAGGTTGACATTCATAATCCCACCTCAGGAGGTGTGGTATTCAAGTATTTGGACGGTTCTATGATTAGCATTGACAGGACAGGCAAGAAAACTAAAGCGATGTGGACTGCGGACGGGAAGAGAAAGGATACCCAATATTACCAGATCCCTTACAGAGTTCTTCTGCCTCGAAATATGCAGAATCTAATGGTTGCGGGGCGATGTATTTCCGCGACACACGAAGCCTTGGGGGCTACTCGAGTTATGGTGAACTGTATGCAATTAGGACAGGCAGCCGGTATTGGAGCGGCAATTGCCAGTTCCAAAAACCGAAGTCCTAGAGAGATTGATTTATCCATGCTGCAGGAAGGACTCAGAACATCGGGGGCGCCCATCGGTTTGGTCTAGGAATCCTTATATCAGAAGGCGATTATCTTGGGATATTGAGACATTGTCGAAGAAAGAGAGGTTTTGATTGCTTTCCTATGTACTGCGACGATTTGCTTATATGCTCATTATTCTTTGGGCAGTGTCTATTATTAGTTTCATCCTTATCCAGCTTCCTCCCGGTGATTTCTTGACCTCGTATGTGGCAAGTGTACAACAATATGGTTTAGGCATAAATGAAGAAGAAATAGCTGCGCTTCGAAAGAGCTATAACCTTGACCAGCCAATTCACATGCAGTATTTAAAGTGGATATCACTTTTCTTACGGGGGGATATGGGGAAGTCTCTCGAATGGAACATGCCTGTAGAAAGGCTAGTTACAAAATACTTGCCCTTCACACTTCTCCTTTCTCTTCTCTCTTTTGCTTTCACCTATGCTCTAGCTATACCTATAGGAGTGTACTCCGCTGTTCGCCAATATTCTGTTGGTGATTATGTCGCCACTGTCTTCGGCTTTATTGGCTTGGCTATTCCTAATTTTCTTCTGGCTTTGGTGTTGATGTTCTTTTTTTGGAGCTCTCTGGGGGTTGAAGTAGGTGGTCTTTTCTCTACGGAATATACAGAGGCCGCCTGGAGTTGGGGTAGATTCATAGACATGCTGAAGCACCTTCCGATTCCCATAATAGTTGTGGGTACAGCGGGCACCGCAGAAGTCATCCGGGTTATGCGGAGCTGCTTATTGGATGAGCTTAACAAACAATACGTTGTAACTGCACGAGCTAAGGGACTGGAAGAAAAAAGACTGCTTTTTAAATATCCAGTGAGAGTAGCTATTAACCCCATAGTAAGTACCATGGCTTGGATTCTTCCTAGGATCATCTCGAGCGGGACGATAACGGCTATCGTGCTCAGCTTGCCCACGCTCGGACCTGTGCTTTTTCGGGCCTTAATGGCCCAGGATATGCACTTGGCCGGGGGCATTATCATGATCTTATCTTTTCTGACGGTCGCAGGGGTCTTTTTTTCTGACATTCTCTTGAGTTTCCTCGATCCCCGCATCAGGCATCAAAGGAAAATGTGAATGATCTGAATCCCAAGTAAATGGGGCTTGTTCAACTGCCGGAATAAGACAAGACTTTGGAAAAATTTGTCCTGAATTAAGCTCTAAGCCTCATCAATAAAGGTTTAGAACGTTACGGCTCTATAAGGCTTTAGTAAAGGGTCTTTGATAAAATGGGTCTAATCCCTTATAATACACGGATTTAAATGTCTAACTATTTTATAAGGGGGGGGCTAAAATGCTGAATGTTATCTCTATCATACCACCATCTCTAGAGAAGTTCTTGGGAGAATTTAAGGATCTTTTCATCAAACCTTGATTCCAAGAACTTCAAGGTTTACCCCTTTGG
>SDBS01004666.1_pt1 | contig 13416 bp, 2 predicted proteins | sample 2277091 | NCBI WGS metagenome assembly SDBS01 (sample SAMN10404972, study PRJNA504765) | marine sediment metagenome | isolation source: marine sediment core GS10_PC15, 163 cmbsf | place: Arctic Ocean: Southern Knipovich Ridge | collected 2010 | reverse complement strand
TCGTAACCGTCACCGTAACTAATTAATTTATTGTCTAATTCTGGCATTTGGGTGTATTCAGGACCGTAATATTGGTTATCGAGCCCCCATCCAACTGCCGAACTTGTAGGATATAATACCGTATTTCCCAGACCAGAAATGACAGATCTTTGCCTATAGGTCATTCCGTTAGGAAGGCTTAACCAATTAGCGTTTGAACCGTAAGAGGGAGTTGCGGGATTTAACCATAAAAGGGGTAACGCGGAACTTTCGTAATATTTAGCGTAAGCAGAAGTACTATCTCGATCTGGAGTTCCTTCGACTTTGTTCAAAGAAGGATTAATTGAAGTTTCTTCCTTGTCGTAATATGAGAGAAACGAATAATCTACTTTTATAAATTCTAAATTGATCCAGTTTACACCCGTTAAAATTAAATAAATGAAATTTTGCTCTAATTGTCGATATAGAGAAGTTGGGAGAAGGTACCACATTCCACTTTCTTTGTAAGATATTTTTGCAATAGAACCAATTCTTTCTTCTTTTACTTGCAACTTATAACCCGACATATACGTTGTTAAATCACCTTTTGGAACGATATCGCTTCCATAGCACACGGGAGAAGTTATCAAACTCTCGTCGACAATGTAAGATATTTTAGTCTCGAATAGACCAGAATTTGATGCAATAACGAGCCTTTTATCGTTTACTTCGGAAATAAAAAGCAAATCTAACAAGTTAAATTTAATTTCGTCGAATCCCGAAAGCTCGAACGCGTTCCAAGATCGAGAATTGAGACTATATTTTAAAGATATTATTGCGTCTGACTTTCCGATCGATATTCTTTCCAAACCCAGAAGAAGTGCGCTATCGTCGTCAATAAAACCGTATTCGATCATTAATATTTTTCCAAGGAGCAATTCTGAGATAATGTTTTGTAAGTTGAAGTTAAAATCGTATTCAAGCAATTGTGAGTGGTAAGAGCCTTCCATTAAACCTCCAACTAATATAACTTTACTTGAAGCGTAAGAGAAATCGTTTACCATCTTAATTGAAGTAGGAATTAAGTTATCGGGAACAGTTACGCTCAATGTTTTAATAAGGTCGAAAGTTGAGTTAAATTGATACCTCCAGAAAGATAGTTGACCAAATTGATCTTCTTGAACTATTACCATTAAAGATGTACCAATATCCTCGTCGTAAAATAAATCGAATGAATGATAATTGTATTCGGTAACACCAGTAACATTTTGCTTAATCGTCCAAGTTCCTTGATCGAAGTAAATTACGTCGATTTGAGCGGAAGTAATCCTGATAAGCTCGAAAATTCCATCGTTGTTAATATCGTGAAGCTTAAATAGTTGGTTGTCAATGTTAGAGAACACATTTTCTCCGATTAGAGCATCGTCTATTTCCCACCCTTCGATGTCGTTAAACTTATATACCACAATGTCAGTATCGAGACCGTCTTGGATTAAAACGATTGGTTTCCAATCTCCATCTGTTTCAAAGATTCCCCACGATCCCCACATAGTAGAGCCCGTAACGGGAGCTACTTGGAGAGGCAAGTATTTGTAAGTGAAATTATACATCGAGTCCATAAAATCAGAATCTTGGTTTATGTCCCAAGTTATAGAATAATTGCCGGAGGAAATAGTAGCGGCGTTTGTTCGAAGGGGAATCCAAATTTTTTCGTTAGGGTTGTAAAATTCGGCAACGATGTCCCAGATGCTAGATTCTCCAAAATAGTTTGTAATATTACCTTTAATTTGTTGAATGTTGGTTTGAGTATTCGCGTCAAATTCGAAAATATCGCCAAATAATAAATCGGTTATTAGTTCTATGTTAGCGTAATCGTAAATCTTTATGTTAATAGATTCAGCAATGTAATTTCCTGCCTTGTCGAAAATAAAGGAGTTTAATTTGTAATCTTGTGGAGGTATAGTAATTAAAAGATCGTAATTCCAATAGAAGTTCCACAAGTCATCTTCATCAGAGAAATATGCTCTACCTACAAAATTCCATTCTATACCCGTTTCAGAACCGTAAATAAGTATTCTATTAATATCGTCTAATGTTTCGTTAATTTGAATAGTGCTGTCTAAATAATCGTCAGTTCCAAAAACTATAATCCCGTTCTCTTGTAAGTCAGTTCCAAGACTCCATTCGTATATGGATTCAGCTTCGGACTGAATTGAATAATCGTATACTCCTCTAAATTTTCTAGAGATTATAGTATTGGCATCTCTTTGTCCAGAAGTAGCGCTATACATCCCATCTTTAACCTCAAACCAGAATAGGAATTCTTGACTTTCCGAGATTGTGATAAAACTTGCAATGTTAAAATCTTCGAGTTTCCAACTTAAACTTGGAACGTCAAATACTAATGGAACTCCGACGAGGTTAACTTCGTAAAACTCGGCGTAAATTTGATCGGAATTGTCCGAGGACAATAAATATCTATAAAGTTCGTCTATTTGTAAAATTAGATCGTCTTCTTCAATTAAAACGACAAAATCCTCAACGGAATATCCTCCAATGGTTATTGATTGTATCGATTTTATTAACGAAGTGTCGGGATTTTGTGAAGCGCCAAATCCAATTATTTTATAATAAAGTTTTTCGTAATCTAACAAACCTTCTACTATGAGTTGTTGAGAGGATAGTGGTTTAGTAAAATTAATCGATATCGAACCCACTCCACTCTGGAGACCTAACTGGGCGTCCATATCACCCCAATCAAATCCGTCGAACGTAACATCTGACGCAGTAATTGTAATATTTTTGTAATTATTGAAATGAATTAAATCGATAACGCTCGAATTAAACTTTATATCGTCGTTAACGAAAACAACTTCTAAGATTTCATCGATATTTGGAGCTGAATTATCGAAATATCTATCTTCTAATGTGTATTGATTTACATTTCCCGCTCCATCGATTACATTAATACGTACATCGTATAAACCGTCGCGTAATTGGGCGGTATCTAACAGAAATTGCCAAGTATTCTCGGCCATCTGTATTAACGTGTATTCCAAATTGGAATAAGTGACGCCAGAAACGGCGTTTATGCAAATTAAAGATAACTCGTAAGAAGTAGAAGGTTCATCAATTTCAACCGTTACTTTATATAAAGCGTTAAATGTTTCTAGGTGGTTTTGAACCGAAGCAAAACCAGGTTCAGTTTTATCTATAAATAGTTTGAAAGTAATTACGTTGCTGAACCCGAGAGTGTCGCTACAGTTAAGTTCTACGTAAGTAAGACCTTCAGGCATTGAACTATCGTCGAAGTAAAAAGTGTATAAATCGTTGTTGATCGTCCAATACCCACCTATCGTAGTATTAAAATCGTAACTTAAGACTCCTGAAAAATCAGTTATGACAAAAGATATCGATCCGCCTTCGGGATTGACGAAAGCGTCTACGGTTCCTTCGTGTCCAAACTGTTTAAACATATAAGGACCGTCGTAATCGACGTATAGAACTTGAGGTTGTTGATAGGTTATCACATCCCCGTTTAGCTCGTAAAATTCTCCAACTATTGTATAATTATTTTGAGGTAAAGTCTGTAAATCAAAGGTTCCAACAAACTGGTCGGATGATAAACCCGATAACGAAACTCCGTAAGTAATGATAATCTCGCCTAAAGCTCCGTAAATTCCGTCGATTGATTCTGTAGTAGATAGCGTAATTAGAAGGTCGGCACCGCTAACAAAATAGGTAAACGGATATTCGGTTCCATTTACATTTACGGTGTCAATAGAGCACACTTCACCGGACGCTGGAATTGGCAGCGAAACGATAAATCGATTATCCTTAATCTCTATCGTTCCTGAATTGTAACTTTCGATTTCGTACGAATCGTTATTTGCTAATAAAGAAATCGTTTGCACTAGGGTGCCATCGAGGTCGAATAATTTAACAACGGGCGATTGACCGTTAACAATGTAAGGTATAGAGTGAGAGTTGTTGTAAGCGTTAAGTCCCGTAGTAAAATTCATAAGCACGTTATTTTGCAAGTCCGTTGTTATCGAGACGTTAGAAATTTGGACTGAGTCCGCAAAAGTATTTTCGATAACGGTAATTACTATTTCTTTAATAGATATTAGAACGTCGTCTTGATACAATTTTACGTCTATTGGTATAAAAGTAAATTCTCCTCCAAAAACATTGTAATAAGTGGAATTGAGGTAAATTGTGTTTGAAAAATAAACGTGATCCCCTTCCGAAGTAGGAGTTAAAAACGTAAAAGTTTCGTAATTGGTGCCTACAATTACTTTCGTAACATCGTTATCGTAAGGTTTTATCACTGCGTCTAACTTAATGCTCTTGTTATCCTCTAATCCGTACAACTTATCGTGCTCGATTCCTTCTACAATAAAATTAAAGTGATTGTTCATATCTTTTACGATCCAATAACTTGATTCGTATAAGAGCTTACTATTACCGAGCAAGTCGTAACCTATTATTTGGAACGAAACGTTATCGTCTCTTAAATTAATAATATTAAAAGGAACTTGGGCAATAGAATTATTTGCGTTAAAAGAATCGTAATAAATCCATGTTTGTTGGTTTGGACCTTGATATTGGTAATATAATTTAACAGATGAAAAATCTACGTCAGAAGAAAATACTTCAATATTAATCATACTGTTTTGCAGGTTGTCGTAAGTCGCTCCTAAGAAAGAGGTTGAGACCAGAGAAATAGTAGGACCTAAACAATCGTAAGTTATGGAGGGTAAGGTATAGTTCAAGTAATAGTCGTCTGAAAATCCGTAAAAACTAAAGTTTCCCTCGATAATAAATTCAACCACGTATTCTCCGTCGGGAAGGCCATTGTTCGATTTCCAAGTAGATAATTCGTCTAAAGCGATTAACCAATAATTCGAGTAAAGGTCGTAATATGAAACGACCGTTAAGAAGTCTACATCTCCCGAATAATTTATAAATACGTTCATCTGGGTGATTTTATCGTCAAATTCGATGTGGGGAATAACACCAATGTGTGAATAGTGATTAATTTTATTATCGATGTCTAAATAAGTAAAGTTAATCGAGTCAGAAAAGTGATCTATTCCAAAATACGCAAATGCTTGAGAAATTTCCCACGCATCGTAAATAAAATTTGTATCGGAATCGTTTGCTCTTACGATAAAATACCAAGAACCGTCGGGGATGTCTCGACTACTTATAACGGTAGAATAATAGCTGGAATCGTAATTAAATTCGGTAATTATCGCCCAATCTTGAGGCGTTGGGTTTTGTAAGTCTGGTTCGATATCGGATAAATAAAATTGGGTGGTATTTATGGCCCTTCCAGTTGAAGTCATTTCGAAGTTCAGATATCCGTCGATAACTTCACCCGACGCTGTAATTGGCTCCCATCCGCCGAACCCGTCTTCTTTCGACAGCGAGGCGTTTATTTCTAAAACAGAAACGCCCATGTGAGCTTCTACGTCAAAATTAGAAATCGATTCTCTAAACACGGATACCTCGTCCAAAATACCGTGGAAGCACGAGCTTTCGTCTTTAACGGCTCCAATAATAAGGTCTCCGCCGTTAAGAAGGTAAGCTGCTCCGCTCCATGGCTCAGCAGGTCCTTCTATGGCAGAGTTATACCAAGTTTCCCCGATGAGAACATCGACATTGGATACATTGTAGCGTATAGCTACATAAGTCCAAGTCCCCGTCATTATAGCGTTATCAGTGCCGTAAAGCCCGATTGCCTCCGCTCCATACGCGTCAATATAGACAATTAAATGACCTGATTCGTTAATACCCAATTCAACGTTCCCTTTCGAAAAGAAAGCGTTTTTAACGCCGCGGGAGCTCTGATTTGAATTTAAGGAAGCGGGATTAATCCAGGTGGTGACAACAAACTCGTCGTTTGATCCTAACTCTTCGTCCAGAACTGAACCGAAATCAGCATAATCAAAATTAGAATATTCGAAACCACCCTCGTTATAAGACATTGCAGTTTCAAAAGCGATGAATCCAAAGTATTCGTTAGCGTGAGATCTTTCGCTATCTGTGAATTGATCTTCCGTTACACAGGTAATATGTTGCGAACTTGTATGAGTACCAAGACTTCTAGACCACCCTCCATCGCCGCCATTATGCGTATCTTGTGAAACTACACTTATCGGAGCTGAGCTAAACGATTGGGCAAAAATTATCGTGTGCCCGCCGTCCGTAACACCGTCGTTACTCCCATCGTCTTCGTATCCAGTCTCATACTTTACTCCATTTAATGTGCCGATCTTGCCCGCATCAAGCGCAACCCACGCAATAGTCTCAGTTGTTGTTGCTGTACTAGTTTCTGCAGTTTCTTGGGTTATTAAAAACGAACTTGTAGTAAGGCTTTTTACTGCAGTGGCTTTCCATTGTTGATTTGCGTAGGTGTTTAAAGAGTGTAATAATGCTGGTGTTGAGCTAAATGTAGCGTTAAAAGTAATTGTTTCCCAGAGGTCTGAAGAACTTTTTTTATAATGTTTATCGGTAGAAATTAGACCAGCTTTTATCTCGGTCGAATCTGGAAGAGTCCATTCTCCAGCTTCTACAATTAAATAGCCGATTGTTTCAGAAGCGTGCCCTGGAGAATATATAACTGCACCATCTGGAGTTTCTTCCATAAAGATCGTGCAATAAGTGGATGTGACATTTTTTATCCGAACTGATACGCTTTCGTCTTCGTTTCTTGAGAGGATATAAGCAACTACTACGGGATTTGTATAGGTATTTACAAAGTTAATGGTTTCAAACGCTCCTTGATCAATGGTGTTCGTTAGGTCAATTTGTCCAACTTCTAACTTAAGTCCCATACCTCCGCTTTGACTAACTTGTCCTTCTCCATCAAAATAAAGTCCGTTACCATTTTTACCTTGTGTCGTAAAAGTAGCGTTGCCTTCTAAAGTACCGGGTAAGTTATTAACGCTATCATAAGTAACAGTCTGTCCGATCGACTCGTTAAATTTTGCCATAAAAGCTAAAGAAGGAGGTGGTGGGGTCCAAACGTAAGAAAACGCTTGCTCAAAGCTCCAATAACCAAATAACTCGTCTGGATGATTTCTTTCGCCAGCATCGTTAATTTGAGTCTCTTCGGCGTATAATTGGTGTTGTGTAGCCGTATGAGTGCCTTGCCCTCGAGCGTACGAACTCTGATTTTCGTTGTCCCACGCACTATTTTGCTTTACGACCACGATTGGAGTTTGAGAGTAGGACTGAACGTAATTTACTAGATGCGGGGTATCGCTTACTCCATCGGCTGAACCGTCGTTTCCGCTCTCCGTTTCGTATTTTACGCTGCCGTTGCCGATCGTGCCAGATTTGCCGGTCTCTACTGCGATAAATCCAATATCTTCAATTGTCGTTGTTGTAGCAACCTTTCCCGAAGCTTGTTGCGCGGTAAACCCGGTTGAGTCTACTTGGTGAACGATAGAGTATTTAAATTGTCCGTTATTATACGAATTTAAAGAGTGTAAAATTATAGGAGTGGAGCTGAACTGCTGGGTAAAATCAACTCTGACGCCGCCAAAGGAGTCGCCATCGTTATGGTTAGAAGAAGTTGAAAGTCTCCCCGCTTCAATTCTCAAACCATCGTTAAGCTCCCAGGAACCTCTTTCCATTATAATATAGGATGCCCATTCGTCGTTATGCGCTTCATTGTCGTTCTCCTCTTCGAAAAGTGTACAACTCGTAGAGGTTATGTCTTTTGCTCTAATTTCGATCGATTGAGAACCTCCGCGCGTCGTAATGTATGCGACCACAATGGGATCTAAATAAGTATTAGTAAAGGAGATCGATGCCTCAAAGCCGCTATCAATCGTATTGTCCATTAAAACTTCCCCTACTTCAAATTTAAATCCAGAAGATTGGCTAGCTTTTAAAAGATCCAACAAAGAATAATCCCAATCCGGATAACCGTCTCCAGATAGATCGAAAAAGAACGATCTACCGTCCACTAACTCTTCAAGTCCGGCAAATTCTTCGTGAATTAATTTTTTGTAAAGCTCATCACCCTCATATTCAATTTTAGAAAGCATTCGAGCTTCTATCCAACCATAAATCTTATGGTGATGGTAAAAGTTTCCATACGCGTCAGTCTCTACAGTTGCTATTTTTTCGTACTTATCGTTAATTTCGAGGAATAAATCAAGTTTCTTGCCTGCAACTGGGTTATTTATAGATGTTCCGAGTTTTCCGTTGAAATAAGTCTCCCAAGAATTCTCTCCGATGTTTTCGAAAGTGTAAATTGCGCCGTATTCTACGCCCAGATCAAAAGGTTCAGTGGGTATGATTTTTAAACTGTCTTTCCCCAAGTTTAAAGTATAAACTTCTGGATTGGCGCTTCTCATGGACCAACCAGTCCTAATACTGTAATAACACTCAACGCGATATTGTCCCGGGAGTAAGTTAAGCTCGTTTAATTCTACGGCAGTATAATAATTAGCGTTAGTTAAAGGTCCTGTTGTATATTCAGACAAGACATCGTATTGTAAGTGCATACCGTTATCGACAAGTTTTTTAAAATCGCGATTTAATTTATAGTCGTAAATCCCTTGTATTATTTCTGGGATTATCCTTACGAGCATAATAGCAGATTCTCCAAATTTGGTGTTGATTATAGCGCGTACTACAAACAAATCGTTAATTGAAATTTCGTCTAAACTCTCAAAATCTGGAGCGTATTCGAGCGTAGAAAAATCAGCGTTACTTGCTTCGATTCTAGTGTTTTGATCGACTTTTCCAAAAGACATGAAAGGCGTATTAATTGAGATCATCGAATTTACTGTAAACAATAACGGCATAAGTACCAAAAATATAGTAATTAATGAAGCAGCCCGAATGTTTCGATCTTCGTAGAAAATTAAAAACGATTTGTGGGACACGTTTTTCGCTTTATATTTCTTCTTTTTGTGTAATATAAGGAGTTTTCGGACGTGCGATTTGCTCTTAACGGTTAAAAGCAGCGTAAACGCTACAATTAGAATGCCAGGTAATGGTAAACTTTGCGGTGCTAAAATAAAAAGATTAACAAAAACTAATAATATAATTAAAAGAACTGTCCCTAACAAGAAGAATTTGTTTCTATGATACAATACGCGATAATAATCGGTATTCCTTTGAGGCGATTTAACTTTTTTGTTTTTGTTAATTTTCACTTGATTTGCAACCAATAGGCTAGAAGTAATTACCGAAGCTAAAACGAGGAACCCAACGTAGTTTTCTAATCCGACGAATACGAAAATTATGGTTCCTAAAAGGGTTAACGCGGGAACGCTGGCCAAAACCATCGTTCTATTTTTAGATAAAATAAGTTTAGCGGTAATAATATAGATGTATAACGCAGGAACGAGAACAATTAGAAAATCAAAGCTAAGAATAATGTCTCGAGTAAATAACAAAGTATCGGGAGAAATAAACACGATTATTGCCAATAGAAATACCGCGAGCGGAATTAGTAATTTTAGTAAGATTGACGCAAAAGCCTTAAAGGTAAAATTTATTGAAATAACTTTTTTGATAGTAAGCTCTTCTTTTTCGGCTTTATATAAGGCTTTAAGCTTTTTTTGGTAAGATTTTCTGTTTTCTAGAACATCGTCTCCAATGATCGCTTTTATTTCGGTTCTGATTTCTAATTCTTCTTTTGAGCAATACTTCGTTTTACCTTTTTTGACTTGTTTACCTTTAAAATATTGGTCAATTTGAAGTTTGGTGATTTTATTTTTGCGTTCTTTTCTTTCTAAATGCCAACGCTTTAAAGAACCGAAGATAGATATTTTATAATCCGAATCAGAAATTAACTGTTTTCTACGCCTATTAAGCAGCTCTTTTTCTTTCTCTTGTCTAATTAACTCAGAAAATTCAGCTTGTTTCTTTTCATTGTATTGTTGTTCTAATTTTCTATCGTATTCTTCTCTACTGTCCATGTCGTGATAGTGGACAACGCGGAATGATTTTAAAGTGGTGTCCTCGTTTAAAACTTTAATTTTATTTAGGACTTCTTTAGAGACAGCAGGAATAGTAATTGAAGAGATGTCCTCTTTGTTAACGACTTTATCTTCAACAGGTTTAGAAAAAGTTAACACTTTGCTAAATTTAGCAATTTCTGACTTAACTACTCTTAGTTTTAGGCGATTATCTTTTATTTTGGTTTCTACTAATATTGGTTTTTTCGAATAAAACAACTCAAATAAAAGGTCATGCAAATCGCGTTTAGTAGTTGGCTTAATTACCTCAATACTGTTTGCTTCCCTGTTAGCGGTGTCTGCGTTAACTATGTCGTTTTTATATACCTTTTTATCCAAATATTCGAAAAAATAGGCCTCAGATTTAGACCACTTGTAAAAATTCAACCCCTTGTTTTCTAAGTTAGATTTTAGAGATTTTAAACTACTTATTAAAGAGGATTTACAAAAAACTTTTGACTTGCTCTTGGGCTTTCTTACCACTAAACGCTTTAAGAAGAAAATTGCGCAATAAAATAATACGAAAAAAGAAGTCCATAAGAAAAGAGCGCTAAAAAAGGAAAAGTCGTTCGAATATTTTAGATCTGGAGACCATAAAAATCGGGGAAGTAACAAAAAGCACAAAAGGCTAATAATCCCTATGTTTTTAACCAACGACTTGTTTTTGTCCTCCGTTAATAGTTTGGGATGGCGTTTTGCACTAGGCTTAAACGATTTAGCAAATTTTTGACGAATCTTAACAGCGTTCAGGTCGTTATGCGATTTTTCTTGAAAATCTTTCTCTGGTTGAGCAGTTGACTTGCAAGGTTCGACCAAGATATTTGCAACAGAGGCGTTATTGAGTCCGTTCAAGAATATTCTTTCGCGTCGTTTATATACCGTCAAATCAAGGATTTCTTTTACCTTTTTTCTAATTGTCGGAAACTTTAGGTACGACTTCGTAACTTCTTCATTCGTACTAAGTTCTGTTTTTACCGAAAGGTTACTGTCGCTTATTATCTTATTCTTCACAGTTGCTTTTAAAGGTCCGCCTATTATTTCATCTTGAGAACATTCCTCGCCTAAAATTTGTTCTATGTCTTGTTCTAACGCGCGGTATCTGAATTCGTCTATATTAGGATCGATGTAATCGTTAAGATCGGTCATTTCCCTAGTGTATAATAGGAAAAACTTGCAATACGTACAAGATTCTTTTTCTAGACCCGCAGGACATTTTTCGCAAGCCTTTACGATGGTTTTTTTTTTAGCAAATAATTTATTTTCTATCATTTTACTCAACACTTTTTTTTTTAAATTCGTGTAAGAGAACTTCTTTTATTCTCTCGTTATAATAATTAGTTTTTTTGGTGAATTCTCTCCTTCTTAAAAGAGAATCGAGTTGATTTAGAGCTATAGAGCTTAAATCGTCTTTAATGAACTTGATAAACCTATCTTTTGGGATTGTTCCCAATAGTGAGCTACTATCTTTCCTTCTGGGTTGACTAACAGACATATTTTTATTCTATTTTGTGTATTTATAAAAAAAAATTAAAGTTGAAATTTGTGTTTTATAAATCTTTTTCTTTTTACAATAACTATTGTAATTACTCCGACTACGCCTGCAAAAATATATAAATTGTATCCCAAAATTGTTCCTGATACGTCTTGAACTTCCGGTGATCTCGTACCGCTATGAAATATCGTCAAAGTGGGGTCGTGAATAAGTTCGTAACCGCCCCACGTTGGATAATTCTGTATTTCGACGTTATATAAAGAAAAAGCGCTGCTAAATCGGGAGTCGAGCTTGACCAAGTCAAGGTCTTCGAGCGAAAAAATTGTGTCAACAAACCAATTTCTCGGCGTCGTAGGGTTGTTTTCTAACTCGTTCGCGACTAACCTGCTAACGGTTGAGCCGATCGCCTCAAAAGTCCTGTTATTTCCAAGGTCGGGATAATCCATTAGAGAATAGTACTTTTTATCCTCTTCCATATTAATTTCAGCTACTTGCGCACCGCCAACTTCAAATTGAAAAATATCTGAAGGAATAGTTACAACAAAGTTCTCAGAGTTTATGATATCCGCTGAGGATAAGAAATACGTATAGTGTGGGAACGCTAAACTTAAATTATCAACCGCGTTAAAGAAGTCAACATCGCTAAGTCTTGGCAAGCGCGCTGTAAGGTCGAGATCGGCGGTCTCGTTCGTAATCTCGTAATTATACCCGTACGAATAATTACCTGGAGACGAGTCGTTGTAATTCGGACCAGAAGTGAACCAAGCTTCTTCTGTCTGAACGAACCCATAGATAGGGAAATCAGGATAGAGGATGTCCCATTCAATTTCGTTATCTACGAGTTGAGGGGGCGTAAACTGAATACTGTCGCCGAAATCGTTTACTTCTCTGTCTACAGGAAATTTATAGTTATTAGTATCGTTAAAAGAAGTTTCGGGGGACCAATAATCGGTATGTAAAGTATAATTGAACGCCCAAGGCATAAACATACCGCGCAATTCGTCGCTGGTAGTCATTCGAAACATGTTTTGCTCGACGCTAGTCTCCCCAACGCTATATACCCCATTTTTATCGATATCTTCGAATATGTAAAAATCAGATATCATATCCGCCCACGCTACCTTCTCTCCGTTCTGAGTCTCGTATACTTGGAACGTCAAAATCAACGGCATGGAAAATTCCATATCTATCGTTTGATGGACCGTATAATCCGATTGCGGTCCGTCTTCAGACAACCAACTGCCGTTATCTTCAATGGTCTCGTTCCAAGTGGCCAATAATTCCGTTGTAGTAGAATTGTATTTCTTATAAGTGGTTTCTGTCTTCTTATAGAACGAATTTTCGTGCCTAAAATCGTGAGTTATGTTGTAGATGTTGTACTCTGCGCTAAAAGTACCGTTTTTAAGGCCAACCCACACAAAGAAGACCGAAGTTCCGTAAGAGATATCTACTTTGTATACGTCTAAATTAACGTTTAAAGCGTAATCTCCGAACAAGGAAAGGTTTGAAAAGTAGCTGTAATTTACGTTATAAGTAAAGACTGATTCCTCTTCTATCCATTCAGTATCGCTAAGGGCGTATCCCCGCGAATAATTGAATACATCGTCGTATGTACCCGATTCATTCATCCGAAAAGATTCATGGTCCCAAACGGTGCCAATTTGAGCGGAGAAAGTCTCTAAACTCCAATTGTATTTAATCTTTGTCGGGCCAAAGGGATCTTGAGCACTTACCAAAGGAATTAAGGGAAAAAAACCTGATACTAATATCGTTATAATTATACTTGCCAACCTAACCGTTTTTCTAATATTGTTTCACCATTAATTTTTTTTTTGAAAAAAGTTGTTCTTATGGTTTAATACTGATATGAAGGGATGTCATACTATTTAAAGTTTCCCCAAAGACGGCAACCAAAAAGTTTCAATGGAGAGTCTGATGCAACCAAAATGTTGCATGAAACTAAAAAGTTTCAAGTGT
>SDBS01004664.1_pt1 | contig 13417 bp, 6 predicted proteins | sample 2277091 | NCBI WGS metagenome assembly SDBS01 (sample SAMN10404972, study PRJNA504765) | marine sediment metagenome | isolation source: marine sediment core GS10_PC15, 163 cmbsf | place: Arctic Ocean: Southern Knipovich Ridge | collected 2010 | reverse complement strand
GACAAAATTCTCATCTATATCACCTTAAAATTTGTCGGATTAATCATACCAGATTTTTAAAGATTAAAAATCCCGACTTTTCGGCGAGAAGGGGCTTAGCAAATTGAGCTCCGAAATATTTTGAGGCTTCGAAAGCAGTGGGCATCATCATTAAATCGGGACAACCGATTTTATAAGCCGTTAAAGCTTTCAATAGCTCTAAAATGTAAATTGTTACTCTTTGTTTAATTGCAGCCTCGATTCCGCGGGTATTCATTCGAGAAGCATTATAATAGGTATTATTGGCGGAATTCCCTTGTTCGATCATCGGACGGAAACTGTAAATCTTTAAGAAAAGTTCAATCGACCAATCTTTTGGAATAAAAGCAGTATTAAAGTAAAAACCCTTTTTTAATTCTTTAACGGGTTGATTTTTTATGTTTTTCCTTGCCCGAATAACGGGAACCTGCCCTTTGAAGCGAATAAATTCCATATTTTTAAGACAATAGCCTCCTGAGTCGGATATTGAGATCATCCAATTTTCTTCTGATACATCTAAAAATTCACGAAGAGTTTCTCTAAAAGCACGAGTATCGTTTCTATTTCCCGGGAACATCTTAAAATATATAGGAAACCACCTATCGAAGCAATAGGCGTATAAAATACCCGGGTCATATCCTACACCCTTTTTGGTTCCATTGTGCCGACAATAACCCGCATCAAGATCGTTATACGCATCTTTATCTTTGTTTTTATTATTATTACAATTAGAACGGATAAATTGACCGTCCCAAATAAGGATTCTCGGGATAATAATGCCCAAATTAATACATTCTTTGACTATTATTTGAAAGAATTCAAATAACTCCTCGGCAGGAATTCTTTTCATCATATAACTTACATCTGCTGAGGTTGGGAAGAAAGTAGGGTCGCTAGTGACATCAAAAAGTGGAGGTGCTGATAAAAATCGACCCATTCTCTCTAAACCTGTGAAATCCTTAAGCCCTTGGTTAACTCGAAACAGTTCGTAAACGAATATATCTCTAATAAACATTTTCTTAAAAGAGACGCCATCTGCTTCGAGTCTTTCCTGTAAATCGTCAAAAAAGCTGAAATCGTTGAAATAAAACAAGAATTCAAAATATCCCTTAAAGCCCTGAAGGTAACGAAACATGTCCCATTCTTTTTTCGAGATTATTCCTTCGGCATGATCTTCAAATCTCAGAATCTTAACTCGCGGAAATCTGTAAAGATAATTACCTTTAAGTTTCGGGACCCATTTAATAAATCTTGTTAGCTTTAATTGAATAAGAGCGGGCTTAACTAATTCATTTGACTCGGCTCGTTTATTATAATGGCGTATGGATACCCACTTGAAGTTCTTTCTGACGAATTTTTTATCTTTTGACACCCACATCTCGTATGTTTCAACTGTTATGCCATAAATAAAGTCTGTTAATTGAGTTTGATAAATATTGGCCTTTCTTTTATATAGAATCCTTATCATGATGTGTCATTTTATATTTTTTATAATTAAATATTGGTAGAACTCTTATTTATGATTTTTGGTTAGAATCTAAAATTATTAAATTCAAAAAACAATTTGAATAATATGAATTTTAAATAATAATGATTAATATTGATGATCCTTACTTGTATGGCGTTAAAATGGAATATTGACAATACTTCATTACATTCAATATAAATCTCGACATAAATTAAAATTGCATAGAAACAGTATAAAAAAGTTATTTAATACAAGAAACTTAAAAAGGATTAGATAATTGGAAACTTAAAATTTACTCAATTTTGAGAGTTTAATATTAATTTGTAAAAGTGGGTGAAAATATAATTAAAAATGATGTTTTTACTTTTATTGTGGGAGGTCAAGCGGGGCAAGGTGTTAAAAAAGCTGGATCAGTAGCATCACACATCTTTTCTACAATGGGACGACAAGTATTTCAAATGGATGATTATATGAGCTTAATTAGAGGTGGTCATAATTTCTCTGTAATTAGTACTTCCAAAAGATGGCTTAGCAGCCATTATATGAATGCAGACTTAATTGTTAATTTTGATAAAAGGAGTTGTGAGAAGCATATAAATGATATTAATGAGAGAGGAATACTGGTTTACAATTCTGATGAACAAGAAAGTGTTGATGGTATTGGAATTCCATTAAGTTCAGAAGCAAAAAAATATCCAATGAAAGAATTAATGTACGGAGTTGGAGCCATAGCAATATTGTCTTCAGTAATTGGCTTTAAAAAAGAGCAGATGAATCAAGTTATTAAAAACCAATATCCTAGGGGGATTGATGATAATATTGCTTTTGCTGACATTATTTATGATATTGTAAATCCTGAATGTGGGAACAAATTTCTTCTAGAAAAAGGGTATAAAAAACTTCCTTTAATTACAGGTAATGAGGCTATAAGTTTGGGAGCAATAGCTGGTGGTTTAGATGCATATTATGGCTACCCGATGACCCCTGCATCATCAATTTTACATTTCTTAGCTAAACAAGCAGAAAACTTTGGATTAGCTGTCGTTCATGCTGAAAACGAAATTGCTGTAATCAATATGGCAATTGGATCAGCGTTTACAGGAGCAAAATCCATGGTTGGTACAAGTGGTGGTGGTTTTGCCCTCATGACTGAAGGTTTCTCATTAGCGGGGATTGCAGAGGCACCTATGCTTGTCATTTTATCTCAGCGACCTGGACCAGCAACTGGTGTCCCTACATACACTGAACAGGCAGATTTAAGTTTTGCTCTTTCTGCAGGACATGGAGATTTTTTAAGAATTGTAGCTTCTCCTGGAACAATAGAAGAAGCTTATTATTTAACCGCTGAAATGTTAAATCTTGTGTGGAAATTTCAAACCCCTGGGATTTTGCTTACTGAAAAGCATTTGTCAGAAAGTACCATGACGATAGATTTAGAAATTGATAATGTAAAATGGGCGAAAGCAAAGATAAATAAAGATGGAGTATATAAAAGATATCTTGATACAGAGGATGGTATATCACCAATGTTATTCCCCCCCTCTAACAATGTGATAAAATGGAATAGCTATGAACATGATGAATTTGGAATTACTACTGAATCTGCTGAATTGATAACAAAAATGCACGATAAGAGAAACAGGAAATTAAATACACTTGTAGAGTATCTAAAAAGTCAGCAGACAGTCAATATTATTCGAGGAGAGAATCCTGCTAATATTTTCTCATATGGCTCTACATATATGAGTGTTTTAGAAGCTCTTAGATATGGAAAATTAAATCCTACAATTGTTCAACCTTTGTATTTAAACCCAATACCAACTTGGGAACTAGAAGAATTCAAAAATCAAGATAATATAGTAATCGAGCAAAGTTCTACAGGACAATTTACTGAACTTCTGAAAGGAAAAGCAGGGCTGAATATAAAGAAAACAATAAAAAAATATGATGGACGGCCATTTGATCCGATTGAGTTATCAAATAAAATTAAGGAGGTGCTCTAATTAGATGGACGATCTTAAAACAAACGCTGAAATAACATGGTGCCCAGGATGTGGAAATTTTGGAATCTTCACAGCTATAAGAAATGCAATTCCATTATTAGAACAAAAGGGTATTAAAAGAGAGACCATTGTTATGACAGCTGGAATAGGATGTCATGCAAAAATATTTGATTATCTTAATTTAAGTGGATTTTATTCATTACATGGAAGAGAAATAGCCACTGCTTCTGGGTTCAAAATTGCTAATCCAAATTTAAAAGTACTAGCTTTTTCTGGTGATGGAAGTGGATTAGGAGAAGGTTTAGCCCATACTCTCTTTGCAGCAAAACGTAATATGGATATCACAATGATATTGCATAATAATGGAGTTTATGCTTTAACGACAGGTCAGTTTTCTCCTTTAACTCAAGAGGGTTGGAAAGGCCCTTCTACCCCAAATGGAAGTTTTGAAATCCCATTTAATCCGATTTCTTTACTTATTGAAGTAGGGGCAACGTTTGTAGCAAGATGTTATGCAGGAGAAATTAACCAATTGACTGAAACTCTAGTTAAAGCTATAGATCATGAGGGGTTTTCTTTCATCGAAGTTTTGCAACCTGCTATGCCATATCATAAATGGGAAGAATATAGTAAACAAATTGAGTATCTTGATAAGGAACCAGAAACTTCTTTTGAAGCAATTAAAGCTGCCAAAGAGAAACATAAATTCACACTTGGAATTTTCTATAGAACTAAAAGAGCTGTCTATCATAAAGAATTATATGGGGTTCACAATCCAATTACAAAAAAAATATCAAGAGAAGAAAGACTAGAGAGGATCAAAAACATTCTTGAGAAAAAATGAAATTAATGTTGTATAACTACATCCAACCAATTCTGATGATTCTAATTTTTTATACTAACTTAAGAAAAATAGATCTTAAAAGAATACATTTCTAAAACTTATAGTTGGGATGAAGATTGGAAGGATAAAATATTTCAAACTAATAAGAATAATAACTATTAAATTACAAATACTTAATTTAAACAATAATGCTCAAAGATTATATTATGTATTTAAGCTTCCAAATTAAGGGCAAATCAGAAACATATTTTCAAATGATATGCACAAAATAATTGTCTTCTTAAAGCTCGAATTATTAATGATTTTACTACTTAGGAGTTTTTAGATTTAATTTTGATGCTTGCTTGGGGTAAAAATCCATTTGTTTTTACATTTTTTAGAACAAAAATAGTGCTTTGGAGGATCCTGGGTGATATTTATAAAAACAAATTTGTAAGGTCTATCATAATTACTCTGATACTGCTTTACATTTTTTCCACATAATTCACAACTTCTTTTCAAGAGGACCATACTCCCATTTATTTCTTCTGGGGAATCTTCAAACAATTTCATTTTTTTTTTTATATTTTCCATTTTATCTTTTTTTACTCTTATAAGTATTCTAGTATACCTATAAAATTATAGTTTATGTTTATTATAAAAAAGAAGATGAATTTGTGATTTTTTTCGATTACTAGTTCAAAATATTAGAGTAGTTTTTATAACTTTTTATCTCTCAACTTCATTTCATCTTCAATATTTTTTTTTCATTATTTCTGTATAACTATATAATGTCGTTGAAAATATATAAGAATTATACATATTTGACAATTAGTTGATGAATCATTTTATTCAAAACATTATTGTTTATTATTATGTAAAATTGTGAATTTTGTAATAATCAATCTAAAACTCATAAAATGCTTAGATTTATTATAATGAGAGACTAAATTGTAAAATAATAAAAAAAAGGGTTAAATTATTATAGATCAGTGATCTTAATAACTAACTTATATTAGAATTTTTTTTTTTTTTTCTTCCGAATTATTATTACAGCAATAGCTATGGTGATTCCACCACCAATTCCTCCAATCGCTAAGATACCTAGTGGAGATCCTAATTCAAAACTTCCGTGTGAACTGGCACCTACATATGCAGTAAAACATGGGTCATTATATACTTCGTATCCATCCCATTTTGAAAATCCAACACTCATAAAATATAACTCAGCATCGAATGCGAAAGATGTGCATGATTGGTCACTGTCACTCATAAAAGCACCTGAAAATGTACTTATAGGTGTAGTGAAAACTGATACTTCTAGCTCCTCTGATGTATCAAAGCTCCAAGTGTAAGGGGATCCTAATTCTGCTTTAGCAAAAGATTCATCAGCATCGCCTAATACCATTGAAAATGATTCTGAAATTGTCTGATTATCAGCGTTTAGTGTTTGATTATTTTCATCAAGTATTTTCGCTCCTTCGTTAGAATCTTCTCCTTTACTTTCATAGTCCATACCCGCCGCTCCAGTGAGTACATAATAAGTTAAACTAAGTGAATAGTTTTCAAGATTATCCCTACCTCCAGTAATATGAGGTGTCCAATCTCCTACCCATTGATCAACTTTCATCTCAGTGTTAAAATTTAATCCATCAGCGGTAGTATTTCCATTGAAGTGTACCATAAAATCTAACTTATCAATCGTGACTTTTACTGGTTTACTCTCAAATCCTCTGAAATCTTCTCCATCGATTACACCATCATACCAATCCCACATTGATCTTCTATTATCATTATCGAAAGGGTATGTTGTTCCATTAATAGAAGAGAATTTTACTCCCCAATCAACCTCAGCAGCACCTACAAAAGTATAAACCTCAACTTCTTTAGTGTATGGTCCATCCCAATTCCAATATTCTCTAGTTTCAGTATGAGAGGTTACATTGGAAACGTCCGGAAAATAGAATGAAACATCCTCCACGCTTGATGGGACAAAGAAATGTGTTATTTCAGAATTAATTCCAATATCCATAAATCCATCTGTATCATTATCTTTATAAAGCATCAGTCCAGAGTATTCATATCTATTTGTAACAAGTGCCGACTTAATTTCCTCCATACTACCATCCGCATAAAAATCTGCCCAGTAATTTTGGTCTATGTTAAATTCTATCCATGTCCATTCATGAGTATTATCAAGTACCCAGTCCCAGTTAAATTTCTCCGCTTCAGCAAGAACATCTTCCCAAGTACGGTTTTGTACCATACGACCAATTTCCCAATAACCTGGACGTTCAAAACCGTTCTCATCAAGAACGATGTTAGTTATTTCCTCCATTTCAGTAGAATTAACTTTTGCAAATGTACCATCTGCTTTAAACCAAGTATACTCTTCTGACCATTCATAAGTCCACTCCATTGTATTGACACCCATTGAAGACCACATCCACATATTATTACCTCCAACATTTGTTATTGGATCATAGTCGATTTCTAGTTCTAAAATATTTCTTGTGTGTGAAAATGTGTCCTGTGATTCATATGTCCGAAATACATAGTATTGGTCATCAGTAGTAGACAAATCTCCATCAAGATCAAGAGCTCCTTCATCTGTAGTTGAAAACATTCTATATCCCCACATATTATTTCTTGGAGTGCCAAAAATTAAATTCCAAGGAGTCTTAACAGACATGACCTCTTGCCTTTCAAAGAAGTAACCGTATGGATGGCCCCAAATGGTTTGATATAAATTAATGAAGCTTTTTTCCCTTTGGAGAAGATGTGTGTTTGCACCAACTGTAAGATTAAATATCTTGTTCCAACCCATCGCTTCTTTTGAATACCAATCATAATCTGGATTTTTGAGTGTCTTCCAAGTTCCGGGTTCGATTTCTGCTTCTATTCGTCTCATCATATTTCGTCGTAAGAAGTTATCCCAGCCATTCAATCCGTCAGTAAATGTAAAATTATCGTACTGATACTCAACGGTTCTAAATGTAAAATTTGTTTTTGAGCCTAGCCCGTTTTCGGTCCACAAATCTGGTTCTGTCCAGTTATAATCGCCATGATCAATTGTATTATTAAACTCTAACATAGCACTATATTCTTCAATCAATTCAATCCAAGATTGTTGTGGGAGCTCTAGGTGAGTTCCATTTAATAAAGGTAGATATTTTATTGATTGATTCCATTCTTCCCCAGGGGATAATGATAAAAGATCCTCCATCCAGATTTCATTATTTCCAATTTTAACTGTTACATTAAATATTGGTACAGAATAGTTCACACGAACATTGATTTTCGTGTCATCTGTTAGATTTAGGAAAAAAGTTCCGTTTTCAGGATAAAAGTTATCTACTCCAAAATGAGATAACCATTCTCTATGGATTACAATTTTTTGATCCTTTAAAACTTGTAGAGTATCATTTTCTTCAAATGGAAATCGAGAATAAAATTCACCATATGGAACTAATTCACCAATAGCTGTAAGATTAAAGTTTAATGTTCCATTAACTGTTGTTACTAAACTTTTAAGAACATCTAAAGCTGTTATGTTACCATTTAAAACGATATCTCCAGAGATTAGCTCTTGAGTGCCAGGTGCATAAGTTAGATTACTCATTAGATATAGTGAACCATTAATATGTATAAAACGCACCACAGGGACAGCTCCATAATGTCTCCCAGCTCCTCTTTTTAGGCCAGTAACCGTTCCTTCCATCTGCCAGCGGTCATTTACATTAGCTCCTGAGTATGGTAAGATAGATTCTACACCACCTTCATTTGTATAATAGTATCGTCCGAGTATCTCATTCCAATTTTGGTGGTACCCATTATAATGGTGAGGTATGAATATATCCACACCACCATAATTTGCTTTATAACCTTCCATAGAATCAGAAATATAATACATTATTCCATCAATATTTACCGTCATATCTGTTCCATATTGTTCATTATATGCAGCTGTCGCAATATCGTATTTAGCACCGTTAGTACCGATAAAATACTTCAACCCATTAAAGTATTGAATACCTTGTGATAAAATTTCATATTGGGTTATTCCATCTAAAACGACAAAAAATTTACGATTTTCCTCAGTTCGAGTTTCTGCTGAAATAATTATTTGATCGATACTACTATCAATTGTTCTAAGATGGGTGTTTGCAGCCTCCCAAGTGTTATCAGGATTCCAACTATCACTCATTATATCTCCCCCAGTTTCATTCCATTCAGTATATGACGATACATAATGAAGAGATCCATTAAGACCAACAAAATAATAAACATATTCAGATGTTGTACTATCCCAGTATTCACTTGGTCTATTCATCATAGTTTGAAATGTATCAGTTGTTCCAGTATCATTTAAAGTTACTGTATAGACGAATGCTTTCTCTCCTTCCTTGAAGATAATCTTAGCATTGGTACTTGCATCGATGTAATAATAAATATCTTGGCCAGTTTGCCAATCCCACTCTTGAAACAATATTGATTCTTGTATTTGATTGCTCCAATCTATAAAAGTTACGACCTTTATAGGTCTAACTTGACCAGCAATTACTACGTACGGCATTTCCTTAACTAAATAGTTATCGTTATCAATTGTAACATAATTTCGCATCTCTGGGTTTGGAACATAATTCTTTATTCCATTATCTTCATAATAATAGACATCTTTACCGATCCATTGCCATGAATCATATTGACCCCACGGTTTTGAATAATCATATCCCCACTCACGTTTCAGAAATTCAACTTCCCAATCATATGAAGCTTCTGGCGCTCCCTCTTGGATAGTTATGCTTAAATCTATAAAAGATCCATCTGCATTTGTATATTGTAAGACACTGTTAATAATTAGAAAATCTATTTCCGAAGAAATTTCTGTTTCTGGTCCACGAGGAGGAAGCCAACCCTTTATCCATTCGTCAGTTTCTTGGTTGAATTGATAATCTTGCCAATGTAAATCGGTTAATTCAACCCAATCCAAGTCCTCATAGGTTCCATTAACCCATTCATCGTACCCAAGAGCATCGTTGTATTCCCAATGCCATCCTACTTTTTCTACTCTTACCCAGTCTTCATAAGTGGAATTTTCCCAAACTCGTTTGCTTGTCTGGTTATAAGCTTCAAATGTGGTTACACCTGAATTCAGATCGTATGTTGCAATAATTTCTATATTTGACCAGAATTCTATATCATCAGACCATTGTGAGTCCCAACAATTAATTCGAAAACTTAATCCATCAATCGAGTTCCAAAATTCACTTGACCCAAGTAGTTCATTACGAACTAAGAATGCTTCGTTAGGTTTCATGTTAAAAAACGGTTTATCCCATTTTCCACCCGAGTCATCTACAATCCAAGAATTAACTTGTGGTTGATTAATTCCGATCTCACCCCAAGCCATGTTACTAGGTTGTTGATTTCCATAAACATCAATTACCCCCGCGCTATACCAAAATTGGTTTTCTGATGAACCTATTAAATCTGTGAAATATCCCGTAAATTCAACAATCATCCGTCCTTCAGTATCTACATAATTATCGGAACTAGATAGTCTGAAGAAATCTTCAAATACATTGCTCGTATTTACATCATTTAAGACAAATTCCTGTCTTCCCCCTGAATATGGATCAAGAGGATTGTCAATCCAACGCTCATAGCCGATTTTTAAAGCAGTTTCTCCAGTGGTTTGGTTATAAATTAAGAAAAGTTGTTTTTGATGCCATTGTGCTCCCCAATCAGTCCAAACAGGATTATTTGTACTCCAATCCCATCCAGACACGTTTAATAAAACTGAGCCTCCCTCATCGTTATTAATCCATTCTTCGTATTCATAAGAGCCCATAACCCATTGTCTTGTTGAAAAACTTGCATTTGGATTATAAACATACGTCCCAACATTACCATCATAAACCCATCCTCCTGTTTGAGCAATAGATTCTTCATGCCACCCCACCTCGTCAGAAGTTTCTTTATACCAGTTAGGAATATTCATAGTCGCATAAACAAACCCAGGTTCTATCTGGCTAGAAATGTTAAACCGAAAGGTTAACGATTCTTCTGTACCTACAGTCCTTGTTTCCCTACCAACAGAATCTAAAGTTTTTAAGCCCCATTGACCATATCCCCACCAATTGTTAAAAACAGCTAGCTCTCCAACACCAATATATTTTTCTGGAGTTTCACCTGATTCGAAATCCCATGAGGAAAAGCCCCACATGTTTATTCTTTCTCCTACATTTGAATATACGCCCATTTCCACTCTATAAGTTCCAATATAAACTCTCTCATTGAATTTTCCTCTCCATTGAATTTCCCAAGTTTCAGTTAATTCATTATAAATAGCTTCACATTCATCCCAATTAATAGTATAAAAAGGTTCAGGTTCTTGATAATCCTGAGCAACTTCTGGTTCTTCAGCCGCTATTTTTAATCTTTCAGGTAAAGATTTATATTCATCAGCTTCATTAGAAGCTATTTGACCTTCAAAACCTTCGCCCATCGTATTATTCTGTTGCCATGAATTAACTTCCCACTCCCAACCTTCTTCATAGATAATTTCTTGTCCAGGTGGGAGATAATACCAATCCCAAATTTCACTTGGATGAACAGAATAATAAACGAGGTTTAAATTTGCCTCTAGAAGTGGCCTTCCCATAAAAGCGGGATTATTATTTTCTCCTTCATCGTATACCTGCAAATTCCAGTGGACATCAATTGCTCCAAGACTTCTATTATCTCTACCTTGAAAAATTGCATCAGGTATTGTACCACGAATGATAAATTCTTCATCAATATTTATGTACTCATTGTCTCCATCGATTTCTGTGCCATTCAAATATTCTATACGAAATTTTGCTTGAGGCCCAAATTCCCAAGATGAGTCCTCCCAAGTCCAATTATCATTAAAAGTTTCATCTACAACATCCCAATTCACTCTAGTCTCTGTTATTCCAGAACCTTGACCAAGAGCAAACCTAGGTATAAGGAAGCTTACTAATAATATTGTGCAAAAAATCGTTATTTTTGTATATTTATTTAATTTCATATTTATCATTTTTTTGTGTAAATTTATAAAAAAAAAAACTTTTTTAATAAAAAAATAAACTTTTTAGTATAAAAATTTGAGTCACTTATGGCTTGTTGTGCAAAAAGGAAAAACTTATAAATATACTTTTTCGATATTGATAATTTTTTCTTATATTGAATTTAATAAATCTCAAAAATCGTTAAATCGTTTTTCCTCTACTCCCAAGAACTGAAATAATAAAAAAATTGAGATACTAATATCTAACTTCACAATAACTAACAATAGCTCAAACTTGAAGGTTTTTTTTTTATTTTAAATAACTTATGTAGACCATGCCTCATCGATCCATGGAGGGACAGCATAATCACCTGTTGCAAGCCAATCTGGATAGATGCTAGCTGGAATTACTACTTTAGCTCCATCGGGTTGCCATTGAGTCCATAAGGTAAAACCATAAGGATACCCCTCAACGAGGTCATGAGACCGAGGCCACCAAGCACCTCCTCCTGAGACACCAGGATTGGGATTAGCTTTTGTCCATGTTTCCATATGAGCTATAATATCATCATTATCCAATGAATCAGTTGCTTCGATAGCATCAATAATTCCATTTACAGCATCGTAAGCTCCCACTGCAACATCTAGGGGTTCATGACCGAAATATGCAATAAAGTCATCCCAAAATTCAATAGATTTTTCTGTCTTATTAGTTCTATGTAATGTTTGCATTACTGTTTCATATGAAGCTGATTCATTTCCATCCCACCAAAAGTTATCTAATTCTGCCTGTTTGTCAATACCAAATATAAGATACTCATATTGGTATTGAGAATATTGTTGCATCATCATAATTCCACTTTGTCCAGAAATTAAGGGAATTACAATATCTGCTCCATCTTCTTGAAGCGATTGTAAGTAGGTATTCATATCTGTTGCTTTAAGAGTAATATCAAATAAGATTGGTGTCAGAACTTCTGCCCAACCATCTGAATAAAGACTTAAGTAAGCTCGTAAGTCATTTACTAAACTTTCTGTCCAAGTTAAATCTTCAGCTAATATCCCAATTTGTTTTACTTCATGATTAGGATTAGTCATATTCATCGCTAAAATAAAACTAGACAAGGTTTGTAATAATTCTGATCTTAATGAAGTTGAATTAATTGGCATGAATCTAAAGAAGTATTTATATTTCTCATAATTATCTCTAATATTTTCACAGAAAATATCCTCTGATACACCTGTACCAATAAAGATCATTTCAGCCTCCATAAATTCTTCCACATAGGCTAATAATGCTTCTGATCTAAAGCCACCCATTCCAAAATCAACTTCGGTATCATATATAAGTCTTCTAGCAGCATCAACGCCTCTAGAGGTTATTAGTTGAGTAGCAGATTCATCTGTGTCTTCTTTAGTAACTCCAACGTAATATGTTTCATTACCAACTTCAAAACCTCCAGCTTCATTTATGTGTTTTGCTGCAAAATAGGCTCCTTCATAATTAGCATCACCTTGAATTTCTCCTATATCACCCGCACATCCAATTACAATTGTATTAGGTCTATTACTTGGAGCTCTAGGGAATTTACTTTTACTGTAGTCAGGTGAATTCCTGTTATATAACAGTGTAGATCCAGTACCTAACCCTACTAAAATAATAACAACAAGCCCTAAAATCCATTTTTTAAAACTTTCCACTTATTAGTTCACTTTTTTCTTTTAAGATAATTTATTTTTTATTTAAATTGCTATTAAATAGTTCATTTGGATATATAACAAATCAAATTTCAATTTTCTTATGAATTCATTATCAGATCTTTAATATTATACTTATTTTGAACTGTTGAAAAATTAAATTATAAATTAAAAGATTTTAGATTAAAATCAAAAGATAAACTTATTAATCACCATCCAATTAAAAAAAACATATATAAATGGAAAAATTAATAAACCAATCACAAATGTCACCATATTTACAATTAATACATATAGAAAAATCTTTTTTTTTCCAACAGGATTTATTAAAAATACATAACGAGTTTTTTTTTTTTTTTTACAAAATAAAC
>SDBS01004662.1_pt1 | contig 13423 bp, 11 predicted proteins | sample 2277091 | NCBI WGS metagenome assembly SDBS01 (sample SAMN10404972, study PRJNA504765) | marine sediment metagenome | isolation source: marine sediment core GS10_PC15, 163 cmbsf | place: Arctic Ocean: Southern Knipovich Ridge | collected 2010 | reverse complement strand
TACTGATGTTTCAGAAGATTACGATCAATTTAAAGTTTTATTTTTAAATCCCTTAATACCTAAGATTTTAGAGGAATTCTTCAAGGATGAACTGATTAAAGTTTCTACAATTGGAGAAACACTTGATATGTATTCGGGAATTATACTTTATCATATAAAAAAAATGAAAGAATTAGATTTACTAAGATCTACTAAGAATCAAGCCGGTAAGACAATTATTGTCATCAATATCGAACTATTGAAAAAATATAATGATTATTTTAAAGAACCTAATTTCTCGGAACTTCTTCAGGGGATAGAATAATAGTTCTTAAAAAAAGAAAATATAATGTTAAAAGATTCATCCTAATTATCTGCCATTTCACATTCTTATAACAAATTATATTTAATTTGTGATAAACTTTTTATCAAAACTTTTATTGCATTGTCGATTCCATTTTCCATATCTGGATGGATTTCCTTCGAATGAAGTAAATCATATTTAGAATCCCCAGGTAAATCAGTTACAGAAAGAATTGAAGCAGTTTTTAAATTATATAGCTTACCTAATAAGAATAAAATTGAAGATTCCATATCAATGCCTTGAACGTTGACTGATTGTAATGATCTAATAAAATCTAATGATTCACAGAACAATGCATCTGTAGTCCATAAATCAACTTCTTTTACTTTATTTGGGAATAGTGATTTTCCCTCCTTAAGTATTATGTCTTTTAAAGTAACATCTGGTCGTGAAATAAAAATTGTTTTATTTCCGGTTAAAAGGTTATGAAATTTCGCAAGGGGATTTGATAGAAAGTCTAAGTCATTTGCTAATGATGGATGTTCCCTTATATAATGTGGGCTTGTTCCATCATCACAATAAGCTAACTGTGGAATTAAAATTTCTCCAATGTTAACTTTTAAGTTGGGAGTTTCAATTCCTCCACACGCATCTAATCTTATTATTATTTTTGTTTTACATCTTTTCAAACACTCTACTATTATCGCACAATTGGGGGCCCCAATTAACGAGCGAATAACGCTAACCTTTATATCATTCAATACTCCATTATATACTCTCCCATATATTCTTTTGTTTTCCAATTTTGCGAGTATTTTTTGCATGACAATTTTTATAGCGGGAAGTATAACAATCTCGTTTAAATTGGAAGGGCTTGTCTCTAAAATCATTCTTACGATTTTTTCATCAACTGAAATAAATTTTAATCCTAGATTTAATAATTCGCTTTTAATTCTATTCAACATCTTAAATCACTTATTATCTATTCTAATTAACTAAATAATCCATTTTAGTTTTATTTTAAATGTATTGTCCTAATTAATTATGAACTTATAATTTTTAAGAATATAATTTAATATCTTAATAAAATACAATTATTTATATAAATTAGTGAGAATTTTGAATTAAACGTGGTAATTTAATGAAAAAGAGATTTATCAATGATAACAAAATTACAAATGAGTTTGTTGAGGCTTATACAAAAACAACTTATAGAATTGTTGGAGAAAACAAACATTCGTCTGTTAAACCATGTCATTGGCTTGAACAGAGATTAATGACGGGGAGGGATAATCGGAATTGCTACAAAGGAGTATTTGGAATACAAAGTCATAGATGTTTACAAAATACTCCTTCACTTCCATTTTGCAATCATCAATGTGTTTTTTGTTGGAGGGATTTAAAATCTGGATCTCTCGGAAGTGAATTCATTGGAGAACCAGATGAACCAAAATCACTTATTGATGAAATGTTGCGACATCATAAAGACATAATTAAGAATCACTTACCTCTGAGACGTTATCTCGACAATTATGAAATAATGATTGATATCCTCTATTATATGCTTTTAAATAATCATCAAACACATAGTATAAGTTCGCTTAATAATAACATTCATGTTTCAAAAAATAAAATTGAACGAGCTATTACTCTTCTTAAAACTCAAAATTATGTTAAAGCTATTGATGATTCATTAGACAATTTTAGACTAGAAGAAGACATTATTTGTTGTATTGATTCTAGAGACGAGCTCGAAAAATTAATTAATAGGACATTAACTACACCTAATGAAATAATACAAGCTCATAGTGAAGCAATAATGCCGAATCATGCTGCTATTTCCTTAAATGGCGAACCTCTTTTATATCCAAAGATATCTCAATTTATTCAAGAATATAAGAATCGTAACATGACAACCTTTATTGTAACAAATGGAACATTACCTCAAAAAATTGCGAGTCTAGATCCATTACCTTCCCAATTATATATTACTCTTGCCGCTCCAAACGAGATGATTTATAAAAAAATATGTCGCCCTATGATTAGAAACGGTTGGAGTAATATTATGGATTCAATGGATTTAATTGAATCACTCTCTACCAGAACTCTCATAAGATTAACCGCTGTAAAAAATCTTAATATAAACGAGAATCTTATAAATGATTATATCAAAATAATCGAAAAGGCAAATCCTAACTTCTTCGAAATTAAAGGTTTTACTTTACAGGCAAAAGCTTTGTTAATAAAAGAGCGATTACAAAGTGATAAACCTATTCAATACTATTTTCCGGATTACGAATATTTGGATTACATTGCTTCAAAATTTGAAGAAAGAGGTAATTTCCCGCTGATTTATAAGAATGAAGTAAGTCGAGATTTTTTGTTTTTAGTGAATTGGGATAGAGAAAAAGACCTGATAATTGAAAAACCTTAAGTTATACTAATTTTCTTTCTTATTAAAACGTTCAATTTAGAATATTAATTTTCATTCAACGAATTCTTAGATTTCTGATTTAATATTTTTGCTAAATTTTTAAAATATTCATTCATAGAAATTTGGTTATTACTAACTTTTTGGAATAATTCATTGAAAGCTATTAAATTCTTTCTTAAAAGATTTTTAAATTCCTCAGAATCTAAGTAGTTAGTAATAAGATTTTTAACATTCAATTTTTCTTTATCAAATTTTGCTTCTTCCGGTTCAAATAAATTTACATCGCGCTTAAATTGCTTAATGTATTCATAAATTTTTCCACAAAATTCAATAAAGTTATCCTCATCAAACTCATGACCTAATAGTCTGTCTAAATTAAGCCGTTTTAAATCTTCCCAACCCACATCTGCTCCCTTAATCGGAATAATTTGAATATTATTTTTTCGAGCCAGTTCAAGCTCGTGAGCGCAATCAACCGAACTAAACACAGATTTTTTAGAAGCAAAAAATAATAAAAGTTGGCATTTAGGTACAGTTTCATTCATAAAGTCATCAATATTGCCTTTTAAATCAGTTTCACAGAAAAACACGTGATAAATTTCGTTTTGTTTCTCAAAAAATTCAGTAAAATCATTTATTCTAAAATAATCAAAATCAACAACAGCATGACTGAGAAAAACATTAATACTAGCTCTTTTTTGACAATAGTTTAAAATTGATGGTAGATCTCTTTTTGCTAATTCTTCCCATTCTTCCTTCCAAGAGTTATTATCCAAATTAAGATATCTTAAGTTCTTTATTTGCCATATAGTCCAAGGAAGCAAAGTTAATTTATTATTTATTAATTCTAGCCTTTCAAGAATCTCTAAGTTACCAATGGATTCCGGAATAGTTGTTAATTGGTTATTACTCAATTTTATTATTATAAGTGAGCTAAGGCTTCCGATGGAATCAGGAATAGTTGTTAGTTGATTTTCTTCAAGGTTTAAAGTTTTGAGTTTCTTAAGATTCCCTATTGTCTCTGGAAGTGTTTCTAATTGATTTTGTTCTACTATTAATTTCTTTAACGATATTAATTTTCCAATGGAGTTTGGCAATGTTTTTAAATTATTTAAGCTTAACTCTAACTTTTTAAGCAAATTTAATTCAAATATTGAATCAGGTAGTATTGCTAACTTATTATCTGCTAAATTAAGAGTATGAAGGGTTTTTAGCTTGAGAATTGATTCTGGGAAATCAGTTAATCCACATCCAAATAATCCAAGCCCTACGATATTTCCGTTTTCAACAACAATTCCACATGTATCTAAACCGATTTCATATACTTTTTCAAATGGTTTATTGATAATTTTTTCTAATTCCAATAAAACATTAACTTCCTCATGAAATATCTCAAATTTTTCGTATTTTTCGCTCATTTTTAGAAAACGTATTTTTTTAACAATAATAAAAAAGAAAATTAAATAAATTTAATTAATTCTTGAAAATTCTCTCTTTCTATAAAATCTTCGGCTTCTCTTCTTGTTTCAAACATGGAATATCCTGCAATTGAGATAATCAAAGGATCTCCCTCATGAACTGGCTTTTTTATCCAATATCCTGAGGAGGATAACATTTTGTTTATTACCTCTCTATCCATATAATTGAAAATAAGTTCTCCAACTATAGGAGTTAAAGGAGCTCCAAAGGTAATTAAAATATCCACTTTATCTTTTGGAGCAGCAGGTTCAATAGTAACCTTAGCAGAAATTTCCTGTAATATTTTATAATTTATTTGATTTGCAGGAAATAAATCACCAACACCACTAATAATATGGACAGTTAACGTGTTTGGTTTAATTATTGATTGAAATTTTTCTTCGATCTTTAAAATTTTTGCATCAATTTTTTCTTTTTCATCCAAATTATTCAACTTTTCTAGTAAAAGTGATATCTGTTTCAGATAGTCTTTAATATTGAATATGTGACGTCGATGGGGCTCTAGTAATTTAATTGCTTCATTATAATATTGAATTGCATCTTCAAATTTACCATTTAACTCTGATACTTCAGCGAGCCATTGAATTTCTGCCGCAGCCCATGGTTTATTAGTTTTTTCAAACGCATCTACAAGAATTTTACGGATTTCAATTCCTTTATTATATCTTTTTGACATTTCCTCTTGATTCTGCCCTATTGCAAATAAAGCAGACGCTTTCCATTGCCAAGATGCTAATTCGACTGTACATTTGTTCTCAAACTTATTGATATTGTTTTTCAAATCATCAACAAATTTATCATAAAGATACCCGTTTTTAAGTCTGTATTCAGAAGAATCTATATTTTGCGCTTCAAGAAGATGGCACCCAATATTATAATAGTCTGTAGCAGTTTGTAGGTCGTCTGATCTTTCATGAAAATTAGCAATAAATAGGTATAATTTAGCTATTGATTCAATATTATTACGAGCATAAAAATCTAAAACGAGACATTCGAGATCAGGAATTATATTTTTTTGGATATTAAGATCCACAGTTTTTAGATATTCAAGCACATTATCAATATATTCAGTGTTATCAATATACTCGGTAGCAGAAAGGAAATAGAACCGCTGCAACATATTCTTAAGAATAACTCGCAACCTTTTAATATTTGAAATCTTTTTTGCTTTCTCTAAATTATTCTTTAGTTCTACTTCAATTTTCTCCACCAATTCTAAAGTAAAATCGTCATCATACTCTTTTTTTTGCGTAACTTCGTAATAGATATCATGTGAGAGAATATATCTATAGTTATTTTTATCACCAATAAGTCCTCTTTCTCCAACGATTATCTTATCTTTTTCTTCAATCAGTAATTTATCTTTTTGTAATTCCAATAAAACAGCGTCTAAATTAGATACATCCATGTTTAACATGTTTTTTAAGGTTATTTTAATAAGCCAAAATGGTGGATTTAATTCAAAAGTTTTATTAAGACTTGCTATACAACTCCAAATTTTTTGTTCTTCCTCAGTTCTTATTTTAAATACGAGATTGCTAATAGTATCAATGATATCATCGCTAATCTTAATGTTTTCTATATCCTCAGTAGAAAATTGATCTTTCCGATTTTTTTCCAAGAATAATAGAAGATTATCAAAAAAAATAGGATAAATCCAACCTCTACTTGATATTCTTTTTATTAAGGCATCATATGCCGGTTTTGTGAAATTGTCTTTAGATAATCCATGGATCGCAAGGAATTTTTCAACCGAATCATCTGTTAGGTTGATACCTTGAAGCCAAGTTTTCTGAACTTTCCAGTGGAATGGTATTTTTCCCTCCTTCATTATACTTTTATAAGATTTTGTCCGTAAAAATATTAAAACTCTTAAATTTTCCTTTAACCTAGTTGGTTGTCCTGATTCAAATAGATTTTGAACAATTTCTAATAAATTAATTCCAGTCATATCAGAAGTACTGTGTTCTTCATCAAGTACTAGTACAACTTTATTATATTTATCCGCTAATGTTTTTAATTCTTCACGCATTTTTAGAATAAATTCTGTATTTTTGATTCCTTTAAGAAAACTCTTGTCAATTTCAACGAATTTAATACCTTTATCATTTCTAGATAATAAAAATTTACAATTTGTTTTTCCCATTCCTGCTTGTCCTAAAATGATATTAAATTCATCATCTTGAATTTTTTTAATTATAATATCTTCAATTCCAAAAGGAATTATTCTATTTAATAGCTCTGAATCTATTTCGATATCTTTTATTATTGGCTCATCTTTTAAAGCACGTAATTGGAATGGTTGTTCTATCGGTTGTATAACCAATTTTTCAGCAGTATTTTTTATTTCACTACTAAATGAGAAAGGAGTAGCGTTTGGATCTCCAAACATCATAAAAGATGCCCAACCATGTATGCTTTTTGAATTATATAATTCTTTTTTAGACTCAAGAACACATTCTCCGACAGTTTTTCGTTCTTGTAATAAATTTTGGTAAAATGAATGAGCAAAATTAATTGCATCTTGATTATCAATGGGCCATAAAGATCCAATAAAAGTTTTTGTTCCTGCTCGAATAAATGCTTCAGCTAATCCAGATATTTTATTTTCCTCCCCTTCTCCTATATCTGATTGAGCACTTTCACATGCATTTAGAAAACTTATATCTGGAAAATATTTTAATGATTCAGAAATTTCTTTAGCGGTTATTGTTTTATCTGCTAATTGTATTCCACTCTCTTCAGGTGAGTCTTTGTTAAAAAACGCATGACCGGAATAATGAATAATATCGAATCTATTATTTTCCATTATTTCAATTATTTTCAAGGAGCTTGTATCGGATCCTAATAAAGTAGAAGTTTTAATATATCCTTGCTCAATTGCAGGTTTTAATTCAGTTTTTATCTTCTCAATTTCCTCCCTAGCAGCTTTTAAATCGCCTATTGGATCTCCAACAAATAATATTTGCACTATTTCTTTTTCAATTTTTTCAAATGGCTGACTGATAGCTTTTCCTGAAATTATTCGTCCAATTGAATTATTCAAACATGCTGGTTTATTATCAATGGAAAGTAATTCCCAAGGAATTATCGGATCATTAGTTATTATTAATAAAACATGATATTTTTTTAATAATTCTTTTAAATCTTTTACACATTGTACGCCCATTATTTTTTGAATTGAGATTCCTATTTTAATTAAGGTTTTATGCATTTCCTCCCCAGATTCTATCAATTCTTTTCTTGAAAGAATTTTTTCACGGATTTCCCTTACTTTGTGAATTATTTTATCACGTTTATCCTGTATATTTAATCTTTCGTAAGGTTTTATGATAGTTATGGATGGTGGTTGAATTTTAAATAAATAAGATCCTTTTAATTCATCAATATGAAATTGGATTAAATCTTTCATTGTATTCACCTAAATTATTAATTTTAGTAAAAATATATTTTTTAACTCTTGAGATTTTAAAAAATTTATGCTTTACTTATATAATTGATAAATATTGAAAAAGATAAAAATTTGAAATTCAAATTATTTTTCTAAAACCGTTAAGCCAGTTATCTACGTTAAAAATATATAATTCAGCATTATGATTTTTTTTTTAAGAATTTATTAATAATTTGTTTTAACTTCTTTATATTAATTTTTTTTAATGCTGAAAATTCTAAATATGGGATTTCTCTAAGATTATCAGTTTTATAATTATCAAGGTGGATTATTTTTAAACCATAATCATTTGAATTATTAATAAATAAGGTAATAATCTTCTTCTTATCAAAGATAGAGACTTTATCAACTTTATTAATAATAATAAGTAGTGGTATTTTAAACTCGTTTAAGAAATTAATTAACTCAAAACTTAAGGGAATTGTTTTTTTATTATTTATCATATATTTATTTATTTCATCCTCAATCCTAAGGATATTAAGTACAACTAATCCAAAAAAATAATTTTGATGGTGCTTTTCTATATGAATTACTATTTGATTTTTAATATGTTCTGCTCGTCTTCGGCTAGAATGGCTTGAATATCCAAATCCGGGAAGATCAATTATTTTATAAGGTAAATTGGGTTGAATTATTGGCTTAATTAACAAAGTACTGCCCGGAGATTTTCCAATTTTACCTTTAAACTTTCTAGGATTCGGCAATAATAATCGAGTTATTGAGCTTTTTCCTACATTTGAATTTCCTATAATTAATAAAGAAAATTTTCCATTCTTCATATATTAATTTGTAATCCTTTTATTGTGAAGTATGAAAAAGCATTAAATTATTTATGGATTTAATAAACAGAGTTTAAATATCAAGAAAATCGTCTTTTAGAAAATCATTATACATTTTTTTCTTCTCTTCTTCTTTAATAATAGGTCTAGTGCTTATAGGATCACCTGCTTCTTCTAAAATCTCTTTTAAAATATCTATATTAACATTGATTTTAAACTTACGATCTCTCAAAAATCGTACAATTTTTCTGTTATTTAATGTTAATCTTAAAATATAGCCCAATCCAAAATAAAATTGGTGTTCTGGAATAGGATCAATTGGTGACTTACTTGTTACCTCCTTCAATACATCAAATAATAAGCTTTTTGAAGCAACTTGATCCTCAACATTAAAAACTAAGTAAAAAAGTGCGTGATACCAAATCTTATCACGCTTATTTTGAATATAATTTAAAAATTTCTCAGGAGTTATTACTTCCTCTTCTTTAAGCTCTTTTCTTTTTAGAAGTTCTTGTTTAATTTTCTCTTCTAGCTCTATAGAAACTTCTTGAGTTGATTGAATGGCACCTTCCTCTTCAGAAGGAATTTTCTCTTCTTGCTTAACAATTTCAATCGCGTTTTGCATTTCCCTCAATTCATCTAAATCAATTTCACCAATATCAGAGAAATCTGAAATCAGTGCTTCTTTCATATTTTTTTCTTCTTTAATTTTTCCATTAATTTCGGACTCTAAAATGCCTTTATCTGCAAATTCTCCGCTATATAATACCTCATCTTCTTTAACCTTCGCAATAGCATCTTGTATTTCTTGAAGTTCTTCTAGATCTAAATCTTCTAGATCTGAAAAATCTGATTCTAGTGCTTTCATTTCTTTAAGATATTCTTCTAAATCATCGTCCTCTTCTTCTTCATCTTCATCTTCTCTTTTAGTATTCCCTTCTTCTTGATCCTCATTCATAATTTAATCCTTATTCAAAATAAATAAATTTATTTATATTTTAATATAAATTATAGTGTTTTGATTCTATAAATATTGATATTCGTAGAATTAAAATTACTCCAAACATTATTCCAATTTGCTATGGAAAAAATTGAGATAAGCAATTACAAAGGTATTATCTGGGACCTCGATGGCACGATATATGATATAATAGAAGCGATAAAGAAAGCTGTTGATGATGGAATAGAAAAATATAATTTGAATGTCATCCGTGATGTTGTTATGGAAGAAGTTGCTCATCTAATAGAAGAAATCCAAAATTTTCCTGTGCCTAAAATACTTCTCAATTCTTATGAACTCTTGAAATTAGAATTTTTAAAGGGAATTAGTTTCTATAAAAAATTACGTATTGCGGTTTTTATATTTAATCAGTTTAATAAGTATAAAGAAGCAGAATCTTCGATTTTTAAAGGTATAGATGGATTAATCTTAAAATTATATGAGAAAAAACTAAATTTGGCAATACTCACTAATAATAAAAGTTCATATGCAGATGAGGTTTTAAATAAATTTAATCTTTCGAAATTTTTTAGTATAATAATAGGATTTAATGACGTATCTGAGGTTAAACCTAATCCTGAAGGTATTTTAAAAATTCTCGAAAAATGGAACATAAAACCTTCAGAAGCAGTGTTTATCGGTGATATGACAACTGATATTGAAGCTGGAAAAGCTGCACATGTCAAAATGATTTGCGTTGCAAATGGACTTGCTCAAAAACAGACTTTACTTGAGTATAGCCCTGATATTTTAGTAGAAAATACTGAACAATTGATAAATCTCTTTAATTTGTAGATAATTTATTTTAAAATTTTAAATGAAAATTATTAAGATAAAATGAATGAAAAAAATTCTTATATATTATGCTCCACTATTCACGATCCCGAATTTAAACTAAAAACTTTACTAAAATCAACATTTCCCGTTATTAAAAATCCTTTTTCATTAAAAATTTTATGCTGTACTTCCCCTTCAATTAAATTTTCTCAATTTTTTCGAAAACAAAAGGATTTTATAATTATTACTTCATCAAGCTTAAAACAGGTTGATAGTTACAGATTTGCCTTAAAAACTTGTTTAGATAATATAACAAATCCACAAACCCAAAAAATTTTTTATATCGACTTTGATAGATTAATCCACTGGATTCATTCTTATCCAGAGGAACTAAAAGATTTACTTAAGAAAGACATAAGTGCAGATTATCTCCTCATAGGTCGTTCTAAAAGAGCCTTTGAGACACATCCATCAACCCAAAAAAATACTGAAAGATTAATAAACGAAATCGGCTCAAAAGTACTCGGGTTTTCTAAAATAAAAGATCTTATCTCAGTATGTTATATCTTTACTAAAGAGTTATGTGAAAAAATTTTAAATATTAATAATTTGACTAATACTGGTTTTTATGGAATATGGCCAATAATACTCTGGATGAATGCCACTAAAAAACAATATCTTGAAGTAGAAGGTCTCGAATGGGAGACTCCAGATCGATTTCACGAAGATATCAACAAGATAGGGTATACAACATGGTTAAACCAATATCAAAGTTCAGATGAATGGAAAAAACGGACTCGATTCATTCATGATTTCTTATTAGAATTATTTGATATTTTAGAAATCAAGTTATTAAAATAGATATCAAAACTGATTAGCTTTCCATTTTATAATTTTTTTCTTAAAATTGAATTAGTTATAATGAAATTTTATCTAAAAAAAAATTACAGAAATTTCTAAAAAAATAAACAATTGCCATCATTTTTTTTGGATGTGGTAAAAATTTAAAATATCTAATTTTTACTATTTAAGAAAAAGATAATCGAAAGATTTGATATTTGATACATTGATAAAAAAAGTTTTTTAGTTTGTGGTAAAAATTTAAAATATCTAATTTTTACTATTTAAGAAAAAGATAATACATAGATTTGATAATTGATAAAAAAGGTGAGAAGTTAGAAAATGGGTGAAGAAAAAGGGTTTGGATTCAAAATAACAGTTATAGGTGATGGTGCCGTTGGAAAAACCTCCCTAATAAAGAAATACACTCAAGATGCTTTTCGAAAAGAATATATCTCGACATTAGGGACTCAGTTTTCTAAATACGAGGAAATGGTTGATGGAGACAAGGTGGAACTATATCTGTGGGACATCGCAGGGCAAGATCAATTCCAAGCATTGAGACAACGATTTTATATAGGCTCTTCTGGAACAATTGTTGTCTTCAGCCACGCTGATGAACAAGAACGATCTTGGGAACATATAGAAAGATGGGTTGCTGATGTTAAAAAGCATTGTCCAAACATACCAATGGTTTTATTTGGAAATAAAATAGATTTAGTTGATGAAGCATCTTTGGATGGTGATGGAACTCCTAGAAGTAATGCTAATGTTGAAAAATTTGCTAAAGATAATAAATTTATTGGGTATTACAAGACCAGCGCTCTCACTGGAAATGGTGTTTTGACCGCATTCCGGATTTTGGTTAAAAAACTCTATATGATAGCAAAGATTTCGAGTTTTTGATGAATTTAATTTCAAATCCTCCATAACCTTATTTTGTTCTGTGGTTATATCGTATATTATATTACTTTTGGTTATTTTTTCTTTCCACCATCTTACAATAAAAAATAGTAATTTATTATGTTAATTTCACAATAATCAATGATTTTGCTTTCTTTTATAGAATCACCAAAATGCTTTCTTCAGAAAAGATTGCAGAATTTGGTGAGACTTTCTTAAAGGATCTACAGTTATTTAAAGTTTAGACTTTTGGAAAAAAAATAAAAAAAAATTATATTATCCCTATAGGGATTGCAATATTGTCCATCGCTGCTATACTCTTACCCATTAAATTAAGTCCATTTTCCATTGCTTTTGACATCTGCAATCCAATATAAAGCCACATTAAGAGGAAATTGCCTAACGAAATTGAAACAAAGAGAATAATTGATAAGAGAAAGGCATTTACTAATAACTTCATTATAAGTTAAGAGAATTTAAACCTTTTGTTGTTATTAACAAAACAACATTAATAGAGTCATTGATAAATTGAAATTTACCTACTGAAAAAAGCTTGTTTTCTGACTTACCAAAACTTCTAAGTGAAAAAATTTTAAAGTCCCTACACTAGTTTTTTGATTTCATCTTAGATTTTATTTCTTCTTTAAAACTCTTTTCCTCATTAAGCCACTCGATTATTTTAGAAATTGTTTCACCATAATCCCATACTTCGGTGTTAACTTTTTTGCCATCCTTTACTTGGTATCGCTCTACCTTGCACTCGTGAGATTTTGCTTCGTTGATCACGTCTTGAGCAAATTCAAGTAGGGTTTCGGGAACATAATAATCGCAAGGAATTATTAACTGCTCGAATAATAGAGCAGCTTGAATCCAAAGGGAAAAATCATATTCAGTCCCTCCTCCGTAAAATAGTTCACGCCCTCTTTCTTCTATAAAGTTGATAATTATTCCTTTTGTGTCGCTTAATTTATCAAAGTCAGCCATGAAGAACCTTATTATTATTTCTATTTAAAAGAAAAATGAGCAAAAGTTAAATAAGGAGAGGATGTTACCATCCTCTTCCTCTTTTAGGAACCCCGCGTGCAAGTTTCCCTGCACGGGGCTCGCGCCTCAAGAACCCGCATCATGTCACCATGTTCCTTTGGTTCATGTTTCTCACAATCCCCCCGAAACTATCCAAGTCCACCTCAGACGTTTCTATAGGAAATGATCACATCGGCGTTGTTTCACGCCAGGTTTTCCCATGTCGTTTTCTCCAATATTCATGCAAATTCGCGTCGTACGGGCTATTATATCCCTTTACAGGAGTATATTTCACGCCCGCTCGGAATGATCTATTAAAAATCAATACATTCTCTTTTCGTTCTCCGAAAATCCATGTGGTTAGACGGAATTCCACAATATATTAAAAATGATGTAGAACCAAGAATAAAGACAAAATTGATGAAAAAACCTGATTTACCATTAGATGGTATCG
>SDBS01004661.1_pt1 | contig 13424 bp, 8 predicted proteins | sample 2277091 | NCBI WGS metagenome assembly SDBS01 (sample SAMN10404972, study PRJNA504765) | marine sediment metagenome | isolation source: marine sediment core GS10_PC15, 163 cmbsf | place: Arctic Ocean: Southern Knipovich Ridge | collected 2010 | reverse complement strand
CATAGGTCCTGTGGACTCTGTGTATAAGTGATGACGAAAAGCTTCCTTTCTTAAAAAAAGGGCATTTTTGGCTTGACTGAAAGACAGTAACCTATCCTATGTCGCTCCTTCGGAGCTGTTAAACCTAGAAAATTTGAATTTATAGCGTCGCCTTTAAGCAATACCTTCTATAGGTTTGTTGATTAACAAATCTATTTTTATATCCGACTTATGGGTAATAATGTGGTCACGACTTGTCCCTACAGTTTCTTAGTATCCATTCTCCGCAATCGATCCAACTTTTCTTTAATCTTGATCTCCAAACCTCGATCAACAGGAAAATAATACTGAGCCTTCTCCATTTCTTCTGGAAAATAATTTTCACCTGCGGCATAAGCATTTTCTTCATCATGCGCATAGCGATAATTTTTGCCATAATCTAAATTCTTCATCAATTTTGTTGGCGCATTTCGAATATGTAACGGCACCAAAAGCGATCCAAACTCTTTTACATCACGCATAGCTGCTTTTACTGCGGTATAAACAGCATTACTTTTCGCAGCAACTGACATATAAACAACGGCCTGCGCAATGGCAAGTTCGCCTTCTGGCGAACCCAAACGCTCGTAAGTTTCCCACGCATCAAGCGCAATTCGAAGCGCGCGCGGATCTGCATTACCAATATCTTCACTTGCCATACGAACAATGCGTCGTGCTATATATAAAGGATCACAGCCACCATCAACCATTCGTGAAAACCAATAAAGCGCAGCATCAGGCGATGAACCTCGCACCGCCTTATGTAAGGCAGAAATTTGATCATAAAAATCTTCGCCGCCTTTATCAAATCGTCTCCAGTTATGCTGCAACACCTCATTTAACGTTTCTTCTGAAATAACAAGCTGGCCATTTTTTTCTTCAGCAAAACCAACAGCAATTTCCAATAAATTTAATGCACGTCTTGCATCGCCATCAGCAACTTGAGCCATTTTCTTTCTCAATGTTTCTGGAAACTCAATTTTCTGTTTACCCAAACCATTTTCTTTGTCACACATCGCACGCTCAAGCACATTTAATAAATCCTGCTCTTGCAATGGTTTTAAAACATAAACTCGTGCTCGTGACAACAAAGCGTTATTTAATTCAAACGAAGGATTCTCGGTCGTCGCACCAATTAAGGTTAATGTGCCATCTTCAACAAATGGCAAAAAAGCATCTTGTTGCGCCTTATTAAATCGGTGTACTTCATCAACAAACAAAATCGTCGGTTGGTTAAGTGTCTGCGCTTGTTTAGCTCTTTCAACAATTTGCCGAATATCTTTAACGCCTGACAATACTGCAGAAATTTGCTCGAAATTGGCATGCGCTTGGCTTGCCATAATTCTGGCGAGTGTGGTTTTACCTGTACCAGGCGGCCCCCATAAAATCATCGAATGAAGCGCACCTTTCTCAATAGCAAGTCGTAACGGCTTATTTTTACCTAACAAATGTGATTGGCCCACAAAATCTTCGACTTTCTGAGGTCGTATGCGCGCAGCTAGTGGCTGGAAATTATGATCAATCATTTTGACTCCTACAAGTCTTCCTTCTAAAAGCGTATTTTGCACCACCGAGAAGCATCAAACAACACTAATTCCGTTAAAAATTTGATATCTCATTAAAATCCAGATATGTTAAAAAGATGTATTATATAGGAACAACATGAAATTAAAAACTTGGATTCTTTCATTTTTGCTCATTCTTCTAATACCCAGCATCTTATTTGCAAAAACATACGTATCTCAAGACAATCCGACTAGCGCCTCAGAAAATTTTTTAGGCCCAACATTACATTTTCGTTTAGGCAAAATGTTTGGTCCTGTCGGCGCCTCTGGAATTGCCGAATATGGCCACAGACAATTAAGATTAAATGGCACACTTGGATTTGAATTTGGTCACAATGCATTAAACGGCCTAAAATTCTCTTATGAATTCTTGCGTCAAGATTTATTATACAAATTTATTTCAGGATCAACACGCCAATGGGTTCATCAAGATGCAATTGGCGCCGCTTTCAAGCATGTCTTTAATTCGAGCACCATAATCAGAAGTTTTGAATTGGGCTCATACCTTTCAAATGCACCAAGTGAAAAACTAGGCGCTAGAAGCTACTATGACACTGTTTCTCAAAGCAATCTCTCTGACATCAACCGCCGCATTGCAGGTGCACGCGCCTTTGGTTTTTCCAGTGCTTTAAATTTTTTATTATTTCACAACACCGATGTTAATCTCGCATTAAATTATGATGATTATCGATATGATATTGAGTATTTGCCAAGCTCTGATAGAAACGTTGAAGGTTTTGGCGGAACAATCAATGTCATGCAACCTCTCACGCAACATGTCAATTTGAATCTTTCGTCCGCACTCAGAGCTTCATATGATCAATATAAAGCGGGGCTGAATTGGACACCAGCAAGTGCTGAAAACTTGGCTTTGGGAATCTACGGTGATTATTTTGATGGCCGACATCAACTCAATAGTTATAGTGATGCAGGTGTGACGATCAGCTATTTGTTAGACAATCCTAATATTGCAAACACTACACAAACGCCTGTGATAGGTGATACAACTTATGCAACGGATTATCAAGGCGTTCTCGGTCCATGGGTCTTGTCACCTGCAGTTTATATGCCTACGGTACTTGCAGTTGCTGATATGGCAACCAGCGGCTGTAAAACCTTCACCGCAAGTGGTTCAGGCGGTACAGGCACAACCATTACGCTTGATAAATACTATCGAACCTTAAGTGTCACTGTAACCAATATAAGCGGCAGCCCTGCTGGCGGTAATCCATATAATGCTATATATAAAGACGCCAACGGCAATACACTTGGAACTGACTTAAAAACAACAACTGTGAGCACAACATCTTTTCAATTTGACTTACCTTCGGGTGTAGACCCAACAAAAGTGAAGTCAATTACTGTTGGCGCTGACGGCGACACTTCAATGCTAACATATACTATGAATGTCACCGCGTGTAATTAAAATCACTCTTTCACCACGTCAACACCTTTTGGTGCACTAAAAATAAAGCGATTCTGAGGAACAGATACACCCGTTTTGACTTTTGAAAAATCAACAATTGTTTTTTGGCCCAACTGATTTGAAAATTGCATTTGTGAAATTTGATTATTTTGAAAGCCTAAAATAACCTCGTTAAACACTTCGCCTTTTGATTTAGGTGTAAGTGAAAACCATTGGCCTCGTTTTTTATTCACGATCTGTTTAATGTTAAACGATTTTTCTAAATAAACATGTGTTTGTGTTAATAATAAAATCGGTGTTTGGCTAATGCTTTGATTCAATTTTCGAATCACCACTTGTTGTAAAGCATGATCATAAATCCAAACGCTTTTTCCATCTGTGATAATAAGTTGCTTCATCGGCAACAACGTTTCCCAGCGAAATTTTCCCGGTCGTGAAATCGCCATCGTACCATTTGATTTTTGAAGAGTTGTACCATCAGTACTTAATACAACCTGTTTAAAATTCGCCGTCATTGTTTGGAAACGAGATAATTGTTGCTGGAGAATTTGCGCTGGTGATTGGGCGAATGCGATGGTAACGAAAATAATTGAGAGAATAAATATACTGCATTTAAAGACTTTTCTGAACATTGTTTTTTACCTATAGTTATAAGATGCCGCGATCAAGTCGCGGGATGACGTCTTAACAAACCCTCAATCCTCATCCCTCCACAGGCGGTGGCACAAGCACTTCTCTTGCACCATTTGTTTCCATCGGACTCACAACACCTGCTGATTCCATCGCTTCTAACATATTCGCAGCACGATTATAGCCAATCTTTAAACGTCGTTGCACATATGAAATTGAAGCGCGACGCGTTTCTGCAACAATCTGAACCGCTTGATCATAAAGCGGATCCTGTTCGGCACTCTCACCCTCTTCACCAAAGAAATCACCATTTTCACCTGATTCACCTTGAACAACTTCTTCAAGATAATCTGGATTACCTCGCTGCTTCCAATCCGCCACAACACGATGCATTTCAGCATCAGAAACATAAGCACCATGAACTCTAATTGGCAAGCCTGAACCTGGTGGCAAATATAACATATCACCATACCCTAACAATTGCTCAGCACCTTGTTGATCGAGAATCGTTCGAGAATCAATACGCGATGATACTTGAAACGCTATTCGCGTTGGAATATTCGCTTTAATTAAACCGGTAATGACATCAACTGATGGTCGTTGAGTTGCAAGAATCATATGAATACCAGCAGCCCGTGCTTTTTGTGCAATACGCGCAATTAATTCTTCAACTTTTTTACCAACCGTCATCATCATGTCAGAAAGCTCATCAACAACAACAACGACATAAGGTAAATGCGTTAATATTTCTTCCTCTTCAGAATCTGGATTTGCAAAAGGATTTTTAATTGGGTTGCCTGCTTTTATTGCCGCATCAACTTTTTGATTATAAGAATCGATATTTCGAACACCGAGCGCCGCCATAAAAGTATAACGCTTATCCATTTCAGCCACACACCATCGAAATGCATTCGCTGCTTCTTTCATATCTGTCACAACCGGTGTTAACAAATGCGGAATACCATCATAAACGCCTAATTCTAACATTTTTGGGTCGATTAAAATAAGTCGCAAATCTTCTGGTGTTGATTTATATAAAAGGCTCAATAACATCGCATTTAAGCTGATTGATTTTCCTGCGCCTGTTGTACCAGCAATTAACAAGTGAGGCATTTTAGCAAGATCAACTGTCACAGGAAAACCTGAAATATCTTTTCCTAACCCTAAACTCACCGGTGATTTTGATTCAACATATTTTTTGGATTCAAGTATTTCGCGAAGATATACAATATCTCGGCCCGCATTCGGAATCTCCAAACCAATAAACGATTTTCCTGGAATAACTTCAACCACACGCACACTGCTAACAGACAATGCACGAGCCAAATCTTTTGATAACACTGAAACCTTGCTTACCTTTATTCCTGGCGCAAGATCAATTTCGAATCGTGTGATAACAGGCCCTGGATGCACTTCAACAACCGAGGCTTCAACCCCGAAATCCAATAACCGCACTTCAATTTCACGCGACAAATCTTCAAGTCGCGCCTGCGAATAACCTTGAGATTTAGATTTAATAGGCTCATCAAGCAAATCTAATGAAGGCAATTTTCCAGTCACCGGCATTTTTGGTACCGCAGCTTTTTCAGGAACCTTTGATTTTTTAACAACAATCGATTTTTCTTTTTTGGGTGGCGCAGCAGCAACTTCTTTCGGCGGAGATTTTACGACAACTTCTTTCTTTTGGTACTTTGCTGCTTCTTGCCTTGCAATCTTACGATCATGTAAGGCAACTTTCAACTCGATAAATTTTTCTTTCAAAAATTGGCACGCTGTTAAAGATGACTCCCCTGAAACTCTTAAAAATATCAACCATGAAAATCCTGTAAAAATAGTCACGCCAACAAGAAATAATGCAACGATAGCAAGCCCAGCGCCGCCCGGATTAAAAACATTAATAAGAGCATTACTCACAACATCACCAAATACACCGCCAGCATTTAAGGGCACGCCCGCATGAAACTGTGTTAAATATAACCCTGCCAAGCCACAAGCACTTGCAAGTGTTATCATAAATCCAGCAAAACGCAAAAGTGCATGCTGATAACTAAATTCATGAATAATAAATTCGCTCTTGAAAATCCCCCAAGCAGAAAATGCCAACATAAAAGGAAATAGATAAGCAACATAACCAAAAATATATAAAAACACATCGGAAAACCATGCACCAACTCGGCCTCCATCATTGGCAACAAAACCGCCCGTACCCGAACTCGACCAACCTGGATCACTTGTGTGATAGGTAACAAGGGCAAGCAATAAATAAAGTGCAATAGCGGTCAATAATATCAAAGCACCTTCTGAGAGCCGTCTTCTTGCTGTCAATTTCCCAGCTGGCTCTTGATCAATCTGTTTTCGTGTTGCCTGTTTCAAAAATCTCTTCCTATGTTATTGGTTTGCGCATTGTGTGTGTCGTAGATATTGTTGTTTTAAGGCTGTGTGAGCCATGGATGGCGAACCCAGAGCGTACATGGATGTATTCACAGCGTCCTTAAAACAACAACATCGGAGGCGCACAAAAAATGCGCAACATTACTCACCTTATTTAGAAATCATGTTTTTTATTTATTTTCCAAATAATAACACGTAATATACCATGCGAATAACGTACAAGGAACCACCATGCCAGCACAACACCATAAACTTATCATCCTAGGATCAGGCCCCGCTGGCTACACGGCAAGCATATATGCTGCTCGTGCAAATTTAGCACCCACGATCATTACCGGCATTGAACAAGGCGGTCAATTAACCACGACAACTGAAATCGATAACTGGCCTGGCGGAAAAGAAGGATTAATGGGTCCCGATCTTATGAATGAAATGCTCGAACATGCTAAACGATATGACGTCAATATTATCAATGATACGATTGTGAAGGCCGATCTCTCAAAACGCCCTTTTCATTTAATTGGCGACTCAGAAGAATATACTTGTGATGCATTAATTATCGCAACTGGCGCAACAGCAAAATATCTAGGTTTACCTTCAGAAGATGCATTTAAAGGAAAAGGCGTTTCAGCATGCGCCACGTGTGATGGCTTTTTCTATCGAAATAAACCGGTTGCCGTTATTGGCGGCGGAAATACTGCCGTTGAAGAAGCTTTATATTTATCAAATATCGCCTCAAATGTCACCATCATTCATCGACGTGACCAATTTCGCTCCGAAAAAATTCTAAGTGATAAACTGTGTAAAAAAGCAAAAGATGGCAATGTGAAAATTGAATGGCAACATGTCTTAGAAGAAGTTCTTGGAGATGATTCAGGCGTCACAGGCATTCGTGTTAAGCACGTTGAAACCGGTAAAACAAAAGATATCACTCTTGATGGCGTTTTTATTGCGATTGGTCATAAACCGAATTCAGATATTTTTGATAGCCAACTCGACATGAATAATGGTTATATTAACATCAAAAATGGTAGCGACGTTGATTCAACGGCAACAAACGTCCCGGGCGTTTTTGCCGCAGGCGATGTAACCGATTACACCTATCGCCAAGCAATCACCTCTGCAGGCACTGGCTGTAAAGCCGCGCTTGACGTAGAAAGGTTCTTAGATCAAATAGATTAGACTCCAGGAGCTATCACGATTCGCTTGCGATCCAATAGTTTTGCGATTTTTTTACCGGCATAAAATCTAAAAAAGAAACTATTTTTCTTGGCTTTAGGGTGTTTTATGTAAATTTCCTTAATTCGACAAAGCGCTTTTCGCGCACGAAAATCATCACCGGCAAGCTGATGAAGCTGTTTTTGATGAATGCCACGATCAGCAACACACTGATATTTAATACCGCGTTCTTTTACAAAGTCATCCTGCATAACGTGACTTAATTTTTGTGTTTTAGCGTCCTCGGGAGAAGCTGCCTGGAGTGCTGCAAAGTTCTCAGAAAAATCCTGCTCATTATTTTTAATACACGTTGCCTTAAAGCTTCTGGCGAAATGTTTCATATCAGAAACAAAACGAGTTCTTTTTCTGTGAAGCAAACCCGGTAAAAAATCAGCATCATACAACCTAATCCAGCATTTTAATTTGATATAAAACGCAACATCAGATATTTCTTTTTTTGAATATGATTCAAAAATTGGCAATAAGTAGCTAAGCGACTTATAGTATTGAAAATCACGATATTCTTTCGTAAAACCACGGAAAATTCTCGAGCTCATACTTGCCATTAAAATCCACTGATTTTTATTTGCATTAATTATGCCATCATTTCTATTCCGATATACAGAAAGCTCTTCTTGCATATGAGAAAAACCAATAAGCGTTGAATAAGCCAATCGTTTTTGTGGTGAAGATTTATAATAGAATTTCAGCATATCAGGAAGCTTGATCCGCCTCCCTTCATCTTTCAGAGCACAAGCCGCCAAACACTTTAATTGCTTTTGATTCTTAACTGAACCATAATATAATGTTGCTAAATTTTTAGCAATTTTAGCATCTTCTTCTGATTGAGCATTCATTTGAACTAAAGTATAGAGCAACTCGTCAAAGGAATCATCGTCAAGATCATGCAATCCTAACGAATCTCTATACGGCTTATCTAGAGACCAAGAATAATTTCCTATGTTTAATTGCGCTTCGGGCTCATGATCAAACTTAAATTGGAGCGATCTTGACTTCCCTAATGGAAAAAGTTGATCTGAAGATCGAGCGACACGTTGAATCTCAACCTTTAAATTTGAGTCTACTTTTGATATGGATGAAAAAACTAATTTTTTATTCGGCTTAATTGTCACTTTATTGCCATCAATAGAAGCAACATCTTGTCTGGGAAATCTAAGTTTCGTTTGCAAGTTAAAAGGAAGACGGACAAGCTTTTTTCTGCAAAGAATATCAGCAATAAACATATCACCATCTCGCAGTGATTTTTCAATTTCAGAAAATGCAACATCATTGTTATTGTCATTTGATGCACGAAAATAAACTAAAGCAGCAGCGAGTGTCGTGGCTTTATATGATATTTCTGAACCATCAAATCTTTCACTCAACACAAACAACTGAATGCGCCATTTTTGAAGTGTTTTATCATCAACATGAGAAAATTTATCGGAAAACGACTTTCCCAATAACTCAACAAAAAACGGCAACAAGCAATCTGGGGTAAAATTATCTGGAAGAATTTGTTTTATCAGTGTGAAAAACTGTTCTAAATAGATAAAAAACAACAACCACTTTTTTTCATTAAACAAAATAAGCGTTTCTTGTAACTTTGCATCTAATTCTTTTTGCTGATCGGGCCGTAAATTTTGAAAATCAAAATGTTCTTTGCCTAAAGAGGATGATGGAAGTTTGGATTGAAAAGGCATGTCTTAACCTTAATTAAGAAGACTTTTCATATAGTATACAAAAACCAAAAAAAATCAATCAGAATCTTGCAAAACAAATATGAAAAATTTTCAAATCTGAGCATCGCTTTAAGCAGAGGGTGCAGAGATGTCCCCATCACCCAAAGCATTTACAAGAGTCTTCTTACAATGTCGAAAGAAAGATGAAGGCTTACCCAACATATCAGGGTGTTGTTTATAACGCGCATTAATGTATCGAAGAATCTTTCGTTGTTTAAATTCCTCTTCTCCCTTATTTTGCGTAATTTTTGCTCCCACAATTTCTCGCTTAAATACGATATTTCCTTCACGTAAAAAGTCCGTTGCTATTTGCTTAGTAGAACATTTGCTAACATTTTGTCGATCTATAATACTTTCCTTTTCAAATTCTTTTGCAAAGCTTTTCATCTCACTGACAAACTGTTTTCTTTTTCCGTGAAGTAACCCTGACAAAAAGCTAGGCTTACTTCTTTCAACCCACTTGTCTAATTTATAACTCAATGCGGCATCTGAGATTTTACCTGATAAAAACTTCTCTAAACTACTTCTCAACCGATCTTTACATTCAACATGCTGATACTCACGATATTCCTGTGTAAAACCACGAAAAAACCTTGCAAAACGACTTAAGCGAGGACGAGGCGTAAGATCAATAATTTGTAGAAAATTGTTTTTTGCTTTGGCGGATTGATAACAGGAAAAATCAGAAAGAGCCATATAATTCTGAAACGCCATTAACTGAGGGACGTTTGATTTACTATAATAATCAACAAAACAATTGACAGAATAAACCGTCTGAACTTCTTCTTGAAATAAATCTTGGCAACATTTAGTAACATTTTGAACGCATTTCTTTTGCTTATCACTTCCGCCCTGATAGAGCTTTACCATATCTAAAACAAATTTCTTTCTCTGATCATCTCCGCCCTGACATAGCTTTACCATCTCTAAAACGAATTTCTTTTGTTGATCATCTCCATCTTGATACATTTTCTCTAACTTTGAGACAACTCCAAAATAATCTGCAGAGCAACCAAGAATACTAACCAAGCTCTCTGTAAACTCTAAAAAATCTTGCTGCTTAAAAGCATCCATGTTAAGTGATTTTTGAAATGAATCATCAACACAATAATTGTGCTCAGGATTCCCATCAAGAGTTATTTCAAAGCAAGGCATTTCAGAAAATTGAAATTTCAAGCGATTTTGTTCGATGAATTTAATCTCTGGCTCAGCACCCAATAAATCGCTCTCTGTGACAACTTTAAACTGCTTTTTTTCTCCAACACTCTCTCTTGATATTGTTGTAGATTTAACCCCACGATTCTTCCTGAAGCTAACGAGATTGTCAGAAATTGACACTGATTGTTTTGGAAAACTAATTGTCACTCCTGATAGTATCACTGGGTCAATATCTTCATCTTTACTCATCTTTAATACATCTGAAATAAGCTGATCACTGAAATATATCAACCCTTCAAGAGTGTCATCCGCCCTTTCCCGTTGATAATCTTTTTTATTTTTAGTGCTAGAAAAGCGAAGTAATGCGTTATAAAGTTGAGTCATTTGATATGCTCTGACACCTAAATTATTAAAGTAGGCGCTCTGCAAGTTGGTCAAGCAAATACGTAATCGTTGCAATAACTGGTCGTCCAATTTAATTTTTTCTTTTTCAATGACTGCATTCAGGCAAGCAATAAAAAAAGGCTGAAACTCATCCGCGGGAAAGTCACCACGCCCTTGTGTTCTGTATGCCTGAGAAATGCTATCAACCAACTGATTTAAATAAAACAAAAGTGCCGCCCAATTCGCATCGATTGACGAATCCAGCACTTTTTTCATGCCTTGTTTGAATTCCGATTGTTGCACGACCGAAAATTTTGAATATACTTGCTGTTCTATGTCTTCGTCTTCTGGAAGTTCATCTTTCATAACAACCTCATCTTTTTATTATCGTCCTGGTTGTGATTATATAGCATCAACCTTAAGGAAATCTTAAGGAATTCTTAAGGCCACATATATTTATTCAACTTTTCTCTGTACACGACAATTTTTTACATAGAACTCAAATAGGCTATCAAAATAAGCGCAAAAGATGCGACATAAGGCAGCCCAGGCCGTGAGGCCTGGGAATAACATTGATAGCAGTATTGAGAGGTCTAAAAGATCGGCATAAAAAAAATATTCTAACCGAATTTTATGTCGACCTTGCAGGCCTCAATTTCTGTGGGATCAATTATTCCCAGGCCTGGCGGCCCGGGCTATCATATGTCGCGCCTTCGGCGCTTTTAAATGTAAAATATCAGTCAATATTTAAAAAAATTGTCGTGTACAGAGGTTTTCTTTCTGCAGGGTACAAAAATCGGATTTGTATAAAATTTAGCGTGAAGGGGAAGGGCCTTTTGGTCTTTCGATCTTATTGGCTGCTCTCAATTTATCATAAAACCTTTGAGTCCCTTGATCGCGCTTATTCAGCCACAAGAATGACCTTTTCCTCTGCGCTGCCACCTTGCCGATATTGGCAACTTTATTAAAAGCGTCAGACCAAAGTTTTGCCTTTTGATCTTGATCTTGATCTTGATCTTGATCTTGATCTTGATCTTGATCTTGATCTTGATCTTGATTCAGTGATTTTTTATCAGCTTCATCAATCACCCTATAAACTTTTGCAACATGAGCGGGCACGGTGCGTTTTTCACCATTTATTTCTATTTTGACACCACCAATCAACCCTGTTTTCCATGTAGTAGTTTCGATGAGTGATTTTAATGTGAGTAAGAAATTTTTGTCGAATACTGGGCTCCATGCGGCAATAGCTCTTGCTTTTGTTTCTAAGGCTATTTCTTTAGCTTGTTTTTCTTCATCAGTTGTTGCTTTAACTGTTGCTTGATTTACAAGAACATCTTTTATTTTGCCTATGCCAGGATATAGTTTTTCTTTAAAGAATTTTTCCTGTTCGATTTTGTGAACTCTAAGTGGTATATTATCAGCCATTTTCTTAGCTTCGTCTTCAGCTTTACCTCCCTTAACAAGCCATTCCTGAAAATAACTATGCTTTTTCTCAGGCGGCGGCTTCTTTTGATCTTCTTCAAACGAAGGATTTGCCAAATAAAACTGCCATACTTTTATGGATTCCGCATTATTGATCTGGTAATCAATTAAGTGCTGTTTAAATAGATTCAACTTTTCTTTGTTGTTGCTATATCTGGCACTGGAATCATCTAAAACGGTATTGATATAGTCTAAAGTCTCGGTTTTGAATAATTTTTCAAAAAAGCCATCAACAATCTTAGATTCAATATCAGCCCTTCCAAATAAGATGGTAAAAAAATTGATATCTTTAATATCTTTGATATCCTTAATCACTTGATATATTTCTTGTGATGAATCTATTGAAAACAATACATCAAACAAGACAGACTCTTGATAAATACAAGTGAATAATTTTGTAAGTTGATGTAAATTTTCTTTAGTAACTCCAAGTGCTTCTCGAAAATCTTTATTGAACATACAATTAAATTTTTCAGATTCTGGCGTCATAATATTTAAGTCTAATTTATCAGGATTTTGATATATCATCTCGGGGATGTGTGAGTGGAATTGACTCTCTTTATAACCTTCAAACTCTTTTAGGACTTTAAGTGGCTTATTCTCATCTTTAAGATGAGATATTGTTGTCTTACAAGCTACATCAATAATATTGAACTCAGAGCTCATATTTCCTTGAAATTGAATATTGACCTGACCAGGCATATAGAAACTATACTCTTCTTGCTTATCTGTGTAGTAATTTCTTGTCAGCTCAGCTAACATCATATTTCGCTCATCAAGTTGGCCACGCAACTTTCCACGCTTTTCTTCATCCAGAGATGTTACCTCTGAACCGATAGACTGATAAATAACTAATTGGAATATTTGTAGTGAACTTATGACGTTCGAAACAAATATTGATACTGTTTGACTTGAAAGTATGTGGAATAAATTGAGCTTAACAAGCCAGTACAAGTAATTGTCATCTTTCGCCCCTTTAAATTCACTTGATGCTTTAATCGCTTTATCGAATATATTACCAAACAATTTCTTATATAGCTCTGGATCGGTTCGTTCCCCTGCAACATAATAATTATTCATTTTCTCCTGCAACGAATCTTTAAATGAGGTGAAATCAAACATGAAACCATCAAAACGATTTCCATCTAAATCCCTCAATACTATACGCAAAGCACCTTCAAGCTGTTCTTTGTCTTCGTCTGAAAACTGTTCATATTCTTTAGCAACCATATATAACCTCTTTGTTTTTCTTTATAGGTATAGTAGACAATCCTTAAGAAAACCTTAAATGCCCAAAAAAAAGCTTATTTTTTTTGAAATTTTGCGTATAATGTCTGGAAATCTTGATTTTTGAGGAACTTATGGCTAAATCTGATCATATTGAAATTAATGGCGTGGTAACTGATC
>SDBS01004660.1_pt1 | contig 13426 bp, 17 predicted proteins | sample 2277091 | NCBI WGS metagenome assembly SDBS01 (sample SAMN10404972, study PRJNA504765) | marine sediment metagenome | isolation source: marine sediment core GS10_PC15, 163 cmbsf | place: Arctic Ocean: Southern Knipovich Ridge | collected 2010 | reverse complement strand
CGCCCCAATAGCGAGTCGCCCCGCCTCACCGAAGCCCCGAAGCGAGATGTCGTTCAGCGCCCTCGCCCTGTTGCGGTCGCTGCCCTCGCCTGCGAGGCCTTCGAGGACCGCTCCCCGGGAGCCCCGGCCAGTGCCGGCCAGCGTCGCATCCTGCCGGGCGCCACGGATGTCCCGAGCCCGGGAGATGTCGAAGTCCTCGTTGATGAGGCCCCGCTGCTCATCGAGGAACGGGTTCAGGAACCGCTCGATCGAGGACATGTCGAACTGCTCGGTGATCGGCCCGATGGAGGGCTCACCGAACTGTCCGGTCTCCGGGTTGAAGCCAGTGATCGCGTTGGCCGCTGCCGTGCCGAACTGCCGCTGGAGGTCGATATACCTCTGGCTCTGCTCGTCGAAGGTAGTGGTCGACGTCTCCGGCCCGCTGAAGGCTGCGCCGAGCCCTCCGGCGGCACCACCGATAATCGTCCCCGCGTTGTCGCGGATGAAGCCGCCAACCCCGCCGCCACCGCCACCACCTTGTGAATGAAAAGGCATGTCCTAGTCCTTAGTTGAGGCTCCGGCTGATCTCGTACCATTTGGTCCCATCAAAGATCAGGACCAGCACGTCGTCTACCGTAGGGGTGTAGTTGGCTCCGCCCGCCAGCTCTATCACGCCGGCCACCGAAGCGTCCTGAATGGTCGTGTTACCGTCCGCGAAGATCAGGGTTAGCACCTGACCCACCCGGCCGTCGTCGAACGCGGTGATAGTGACACCGCCGCTGTTGGCCACGCTGAAGAAGTCGGCTCGCGCCACGGAGGGCGTCAGGTCCGCGTCCGTGAACGCTAGGATGAGGTTGCCCCCATCCACGTCCGCAGCGATGCGGTCCAACTGCCGCTCTAGGTCATTACGGAACACCGCCTCCCCCAGCCGGTCGTACTTGTCGTCCGCGCTGGGGAACCGAGTGCTCTGTCCGGTGATCCGTGGCACGCTACCTCCGGGCCCACTTATTGGCCGTGTACGAGACACCCGCTCCGAAGATGATGGAGAGGAGCCCGAGGCCGCCCGCAGTGATCGCGCCGTCGAAGCGCGACCATGGCCACAGGTCAAAGAAGAGGCCGACGACGATCCCCACCCACAGGACGAAGACCACGAAGAAGGCCGCGAGGCTGCACACGATCTGCACCCGCGCCGCCGAGACCTTCCCGCTCTCCTCTTGGAAGACAGTCAGGAGTCTAGCCAGCATGTCTCGCACGGTGTACGATCTCATCGACATAGGACTGGTTACGGAGTCGCCCAGCGTGTCGGTTCCCGCCGAGCCCGCCGTTGTAGGCGGCCAAGGCTTGTGACCAGCTGCCGTCGCCCCTTCCCTTCTGGTGCATCAGGTGTTCCAGCCCGAAGTAGAGCCCCAGCGAGGGGTCCGTGAGCTGCGCGAGGTACTTCCCGGTGTACCCGCGTTCCCTAGCGACGACCCCCATCACTTGCAGGAGTCCCCAGCTCGTGGCCAGTCCCCACTGCTCGTGCTTCTCCCGGGGAGAGGCCCCAACGAGGTTGGCCCGGATATACTTCTCGAAAAAGCCCGGCTCCTCGCGGGTTGCGTAGGGGTCCCAACTGGACTCCTGCTCCACCCATGAGTTCATAATGGAAACGGGTTCGAGGCCCCACTCGTTGCTGTGGAAAGCCGAAACGTCCGAACGGAAGTGCTCTGCGAGGGTCCTGAGATTCTGCACCGTGTAGCCTATCTAGCATGAGCCCGGGCTGGCACGGGCCGACCACACTGGCGGTCAGCGGGTGGCGCGTGAGCCCTATCAGCTCGTGAATCATCTCGTGTCGAATTGTCAGCTCGGTCCTACCCTCCGCTATTTCGAGGACGATAATCCCGGGGTACCACGCACCCTTCAGCTGTGTGCCCCGGTGGTCCCGGAAGCTCCACCCCTCTCGGAAGAGGTAGAACTTGAGGTCTTCGTAGTCAGCTACCGTCGCCCGCAGCTCGTACCCCTCGTCGACCAGACACGCCCGCATCTCCCTGTACCACCTCTCCCCCTGCTTCGGCCCCTCGGAGGGTCTGAGTCCATCGAAGACCCACTTCGGTAGTGCCGGCTCCATGCCCGCAACCCACTCCGGGAACTCGTCGAACAGACGCTGCTCCCACGCTATGGGCTGTCGGGTGTAGACCTCGACAGGCGTTTCCTGTGCATCGGTCATCCCGACTGCACCGATCGCTAACACCGCCATGAAGAGCATGAACCCGCGCATTACTCAAAGAATACCTTCCAGCCGACTGAGACAGCTGCGGCTATTAGGCCCGAGATACCTAGCAGGGCGGCCTTGTAGCCCTTGCCTGTGTCCCGAGCTGATTCGAGTCTGTCCACCCTCCCGTTCAACGCCTGCCCCTGCACCGCGAGCGTTTCTACGCTGTCGTGGACCGCTTCCAACTTCCCTTCGAGCCGACCCAGCGTCCGCTGGATCTCGTTGAACGCCCCCTGATTGTCCATTACGTTGCCTCAACTCGGGCCGGGGCAACCCGGGCTACTTCCATCCACGACTCCCAATCGACGTTTTGGATAGTCGCCGCGTCGTTCGTGTCTGGTGCGAACTGCCTGACTCGCGCAAGCCAGTTGATCCCGGCTAGGATGTCCGCCTCAGTCACCTCCACAAGTGCCGAGCACGTCACCGAGACGTCCCCCGAGTCGGTGTCAACGCCGTCATTGAGATACGGAATACCAGCATGAGCGATGGTGCCCGGGCTCACGCCGCCTTGCTGCACGATCTGCAACTCCCACTGGCGGGCGTTGTCGCCGTCTCCGCCGATGGACCAGTACGGCCCTGTGATCTGCGTCCGAATCTGCCACGCACCGGCGCTGCCGGCGGGCGCCTTGAACGCGGAGCCACCGGAGTAAACAGAGAGGGGGGTCGGCTCCTCTACGAAGAGCAGATTTCCCCACGCTAGGATGCTCCAAGCATTGTGGGCGACAGTCTTACTGAAGGTCAGCGAAGCCTTCGCGTAGAACGCAGGAGTTGCCGCCGACTCTAGTGCCAAAACAGAGGCATCGAGGTCGGTGATTCGTTCGAGGGCGCCGCCCGCGCCGCTTACGGAGTCGTCGAGCAGCTTAATCACTCCGTCGATCCCGAGCACGGGCGTCCCACCTGCAACCGACTCACCGAAGACGGAGTTGAGAATCCCGCCCCACGCGCCGATGTCCCCACCTACCGCTGGCAGCTGCCAGCTATAGTTGATGGTGACTCCATCTGAAGGTACAGCCATGTCCCTGTGCTCCTATTGAGAAAGTTCGTACGCGATGAGGGCGATGTCATCGAACTGACCGCCGTAAACGAATCCGGTTGCAGTCGTATCAAATCCTGTCACAGCGACGAAACCAGCAAGGGACCAAGAAGATCGAGTCGGACGCCCGTTGGTCAACAGTAACGTTGATGTCGCCCAGCCAAGGTCGGACACGGCAGCACCACCTTCCGCCCAGCTGATACGTCTGGTTGTAGGCGCTCCCCCGGAGGCAGCGACTGCCATCCAGTAGTTGGTCTTAGCTGCCAGAATAACCGGGGTTATCGCCTCTTCCTTAATACCCGTTGTGGCTGTGTCAATCTCAGCAGACTGTCCGAGAAGCGTGTTAGGTTGTCCAGTACTCGCGTGAGCAGAGTAGATCCCAATTCGAGAACTGGAACTAGCGCCTCCGGTGGTCACTTCCATTGCCACGTTAGCGATTCGACTGGCGATCGAGACGAAAAACGGCGCGTAGTATACCGTTCCGTCCGTCATCGCGCCGGTGTTCCTGTTGATTCCCGTCTGTAGTACGTTCGCAACCCTCCAGCGTTTGTTGGCAGCATCCCACGGAAAGTTAAAGGGTGCGTGCCCCGGACCTTCTCCGTCAAATCCAGTAGCGATCCGTACCCCGATATGTGGTGGTCCGGGTGTACGGTGCTCAAACGACGGCGTAGTCATGTCAGCCGGATCAGGCATAGCGGTCCAGCTGGTCGCGGCATGACTAATCAGACTTGGCTCAGTTACCACCCCATCTAGGGTTTCGGCTGCGGTCACACCGCACACACTCGGGTACGTCACTCCGCCTGCACCAGAACCCCGAAAGTCCAAATCGCTATCACCCGGGAGTCGAAGAATGATCGCCGTGTAGTACAGAACCCCGGGGAACAGACTCTCATTATCCATCGCCACCGTGGCGATTTGATCGCCGTTTGTTTGGAAGGGCATATCCGCCGTCTGTTGGATTAGCCGGCCGGGAAGTCCGTTTGTGAGAGCCTGATAAATACCCAAACGCATTGTTGACGCCGCCAAGGCATTTTCGTCGTTGTGAATCCCAAGACGATCAAAGCGTACTTCTCTCGTGACAAAGAACGGACGGTAGTATATCCTGTCCGCCAAAAGCGCGAGACCGGACTGCCCCGTTGCATGGCCCCCGGGAGCGTACCAACGTCCGACATTTGGAGTAGCTATCGCAAGCATTATGTTATCGAGTTTAGGTGCGCGGCGACTGACGGTGTTTTCCCCGTGAACCATACGAGCGCCGTCAAGTCGGCTGTATCTGGTAGTGCGCCAGCCAGCAGCGGGCTCGGCGTAGAGAGAATCCCTGTCGCTTGGTCTTCATCTTGTAGAGCCAGCGTAGCGGTGTCCCAGCCCAAATAGGAACCCAGGAGGTTCGTATCGTATGCAAACGGACTCACGTCATTCGACCCCGAGACATTATACTGCGCGAAGGCGAACCAGTACAGCCTGTTGGGTTGTAGCGTGACATCCGACAGCAGTGCGGCTGAAAATACTGTCTTCGAGGTCTCGACATTCAACTCGATGTCCGGCGTCTGACTAAGAAGCGTTTGTGGGATACCCGTGAGAGCGTTAGAACTGTAGATTCCGAGACGGACGTTATTCTCCCCATCTGTACTTGAGAAAATGCCGAAAGCCAGTTGGTCGATCACCACAGTACGGTGAACCATGACCGGCCGATAAGCGATTTTACCGTCGTCGAAAACACCGGACGTACCCTCGCTGCCAGAACTTCTCCAGCCATCAAGCCGGGACCACCGACCCTCGATCATTGGGTTCCCCCACTGCATGTCTGCGAGGACGGGGGTCGACGGACTGTGGTACTGCACGATCTCGAAGTGGTCGCTGATGGCCCGCCAGATCGCTGTTAGATTCTTCCCGGAAGCGTTGTCCTGCTGCGAGAGGCGAAGCTCGTAAAAGTCTCCGGCCACTGCCTCGTCAATACACTGGACTTGGAGAGCCCCGGGTCCGATGATCTGGAAGCTGGAGTCAGAACCGTCGTTCAAGCCGGGGTAGCGCGTCCGTGCCACCGGGTCTGCCCCATCGTTCTTGTAGATGGACAGTTCCCACCCGATCCGGTCGTCGTTCCCGGAAGCTCCACCCCCGCCGGCGTGCAGCGGCACGATGATCTGCCCGCTGATGTTGTAGATCCCAGCTCCGTCCGTGGGGACCGTAAGCCGGTTAGGGTCCGCACCAACATTATGAAACGGTCCGCCCACGTCGAAGGTAGCTACGGGCCAGTTGATAGCGAACGGCGTATTGAGGACGTTGTTCGTGTCGAGAGCGTCGGGCTTGGTGAGCCGGCAGTACCGCGCGAACTGACGCCCGGACTGTAGACCCACTACGCGCTGTTCGAGGTCAAGGATCGTAACTAGGATCGCGTCCAGAGCGGTCTGAATCGACGCAAGAACCTCGTCTATACTCAGAATGACCTCCCCAAAGTCACCGATGGCCGTGTTCAGCTCGGTGCCCCATATATCTAGGGAGCCGAGGTCTGTGGGGAGGTTCCAACTGTAGTTGACAGTCGGGTCGACTGTAGCCATTTAGAACACCAACCTTGGCTCGTCAACCATCTCACCGCTGAAGAGCAGTTCCTGTGTAGCCATGTCGAGATCGACCAGCCGCTGTTCCAACATGCCCGCCCAAGTCTGGATGCGCTCGTCGTCCTTGAGGAACGGGGCGCTCTCCACGAGGGCAGCGTAGAGGTAGATATCCGGGTGCTCGTCCAGCCATCGGTTCGACGGGTTAGCGACAGAGAGGTTTGTCAGCTTCGCCCAATACTGGCACTGGAGGGCGTACGTCTGATCCGGCTCTGGCGCTACTAGGAGGAAGACCGTACCGGCTGCATCCCCCCGAATCGCGTAGGCCACAGGCACGCCCGTCGTGATCGAGTGGAGGGCCTTGTACTTCGTGAGCCCACCGAGGTCGGTGAGCGAGAGCGGCCCGAAGACATTGGGGCCGTCGTGCGCTACGGAATACAGCGCGAAGACATCAGCCGGAAGGCTCGTCACCTCCGACGAGACTGAGAATGGGGTCAGATCCACCAGCAGCTTCGCCCGCGTGTCCCTCTTGATCCTCGCCTCCGCCCTCTGAATCCACGCCGGGACTGCCGCCACCGTCGCCGTGTCCGACCGGTTCAGAACGTCCAGAATCTCCGTCTGAAGGGTCGTGTAGCTCGTCACTAGAGGCATCTTCGGTCTCCTTCATCTTGACCATGTCCTGAGCCCAAGCGTGCTCCAGTGAGAACAGCTCGTCTCCGATGTGCTTGATCTGCTTCGACAAGTCGTGGTCTACGTGAACGGAGATGCCGGCCTCTCTCACAAGCCGACAGAAGTACACGTCCTCCCCGATCTGTTTGCCCTGCTTCGGCAACCACTCGTACCACCACCACGGCTGCTCCTTCGGGTCCGGTAGCGCCTCGAACACTTCCCGGCGGATCAGCATGACCCCGAAGCCGAGAGCTTCACACTCCGCGACACCCTCGTCGCTGGGGAGCGTCTTCAGCTGGACGCCGTCTTCCCCGGTCTCGATGTCAGCCACCGTCTCCACCCCGATGTACCGGATGGGGTACTGCCGGCTGACATAGTTGCAGCCGACCATGGGGAGGTTACGGGCCAGTAGCCGGGCGAGCGTGTCCGGTGGGAACCGCATGTCCGAATCGAGGAACAGGATGTAGTCTGCCCCCTTCGACAACGCCGCGTGCGCCAACGCCATGCGGGCCTTGTGGACGTACGTGCCCACCTGAAGGGCCAGCCCTAGCTGCTCGATCACGCCCCGCGACGAGTACCGCGCTGACGTATAGGACATCATCTGCGCGAGGTCGTACGCGAAGTACGCCTTTACGTCCGACTGACAGGGGCAGGCCACCATGACCTTGATCCCCCGCTGGGGGACGTCGCCGGCCGCCTTCACCAGCTTCTTGATGTGTTTCGCTTGAGCCCTACGTTGCTTCCTGTTCACAGGTCTTCTCCACAGGCTTAGATTCTGCCGGGCCGCGTGCGCCATGCCCGCTGGTCCGGGTCGTTCAGCCATGCCTTGAGAGCGACGCTCTCGGGGTCGTTCTTCTCGTCGATGATCCCACGCCTGATGAGAGCGTAGTAGATCGACGTCGGGATGCGGGCGACGTGGTTCTGGAACTCACTCCAGCGTCCACCCCGCTCGTTGAAGTTCATCTTGTTGTTTCGGATCACGTCCTCCACGTCCTGCCGGGTGTGGATCGTGATGTCCCCGTCGGCGTGCTGGAGGTGAATCCGCTTGATCGCCTGCTCTGGCGTCTCGTTCAACTCCCGTGCTCGGCTCATATTCGTATACCTATAGCTACACCAAAGCCGGCGCAGGGTGTAGCTGAAGGTACACAAGCCCCCACGAACGGCCCGAGGATCAACTCAGGGACCCACCACGGCTTCTTGCCGGGCCGGGCCTCCAAGATGACGTGTAGGCTGTCACCGCGTGTTAGGGCGAGACCGAGAGCTTGCGTGATGCGTCCGTTCGCTATTTCGGACAACTCGTACGCGAGCTTCCACTCGTCACGGTTCAGTGCCAGCTCAACGATGATCTCGTCGCGCTCCACTTCCCCGGGTGTCTCAGCCGGTGGGAGCTGCACGATGCGCTCCCGGATGACAGGTTCCCGAGCCTCGGCTTCCTCCGCGCTGGCTACGGCCTGTGAGCGCAGCACTTCCGCTTCGGCCTGCAAGTCGACGACTCGGGACCGTAGACTCTCACTTTCGACCAACGCCACCTTGACGCGGGCCTCCCACTCGTCGGCGCGAGAGCCGTAGCAGCGACCGACCCCAAGAACGAGGACGGTCACTCCCACCGCTATCAGCACCCACTTCAGGCTGGGCTTCATCTACGCCGCGACGGTTCCGGTCAGGATACCGAGCGCAATCAGATCCCGGATGACGGTCCCGAGCAAGTCGGACAACTCGTCATTCGAGGCGCTGTCACAGTCGATGTCCACGTCCTCGGTGAAGTTGGTCAGAGAGTACTGCGTGTCCCCTGACGTTTCGACGTTCGAGACGTCGGTACGAATCCGCTGTGCTACAGCCATCTTGTCCTCCCTTATGAGTACGTGTACCCGTACTCCATGATCTCTCTGTGGAATCGAGTGCCCACGTACTCGCGGGTCTCGTCGTCGTAGAACTCGGAGTAGTGCTTCTTCTTCGTAGCCACCCGTGCCGCCCCGATGTTGACCCTCGGGAGCACGACGGGGTGCTGAAGCACGTCCGCCAAGTCCGCTTCTATCCGCTCGAACCGTAACAACCGGTCGGCGTTCTCGTGGAGCGCCCACATTCTGTCGGGCGCGACGTTGAGGTATTCGGGGTGCGCCCTCGTGAACCTGTCAATCCACGCGGCGTTGAAGACCCCTCTCCCTTGGACTGGCGAATACCAGTACCACGACACCCACGCATCCCAATGGTTACGTATCACCGTAAAAGTGAGGTACCCGGGACGCGGGGCGTGATTGTCGTGGTGCCCGCCGGGAATCTTCTCCCATTCGGGCAGTTCCAACAGGTACTGTCTTGTTGCCTTACTGGCGGTTTTGGGGTGGGCGAGGTAGACCAGACCCTTCTCTTCACAGATCAGGGCCATGGCCTATCTACTGCTTAGTCCGTGGACCGCGCCGTAAGGTGCGCGACCATCGAGATGGCCTCGCTGTTGAGCTGCACTTCGTCCAGCAGTGACTGGAGGGCGTCTTCCAGCACACCCGTGCCCTGCGTGGAGAACAGAGTCGCCGTATCTCCCGGAAACTCCTCGAAGTCGATGTCCGTCTCGGACGACAACAGGTAGATCCCGTTGCCAGCAGTCCCCGGAACTCTCGCCGTGAGCGAGACACGAGTCGCAGCCGTAGTCACTACGGCGGTCATCGCGGGGTTCTGCACCGTGTCGGTGTCGAAGGTGGTCGGGCTGGGCAGCACGATGCCGTCCACGAGGATCGCCGCCACCAAGTTTGCAAGTGTAGCGGTGTCATCGGCACCGACATCCACGTCGCCAGCGTCAGCCGGCGTAGCGATGAAGGTGTAGACGTTCGGTCCAATCGTGAGAACATCGGTGGCCACCGGCGAAGCGTCGAACTGAATCTGCGCCGTAGCCCGCACCAGACTTGCCGGTGCATCCATGGTGCTTGTCTCCCTGAAGAAAGGTGAAGGGCGGGGCCGGCCACAATAGTTGCCAGCCCCGTACCCAAGGTTGTCCTGCCCTCGCTTACGAGGCGTTCAGATCCGCCGCGAGACCGAGAGCGGCCTCGTTCTTGACCTGTAGCGTCCACTCAGCGATGAGCATACGCTTCTCAGCGTCACCCGTCTTCGCCAGCTTGACGGTACGGAACGAACGCAGGAACAGGACCTCAAGGAACTCGAAGTCCAAGAACCAGCCATCACGCTCCCTCTGGTGCCGCGAAGGGATGATCTTCAGGGTACCGAAGTCGGAGACGTACACGTCGATCGCAGCGATCACAGCCGTCGGGCTGGGGTCGACGTTCGACATGTCAAAGTTCCGCGTGACCACGCCCGAGAAGTTGGACACGGCCTGCTTGTTGAACGGACCCACGAAGAGCGAACGAAGATTCGCCCCGCCGGTCCACATGAGCGAGACCACGTTCTTCAGAATGGTCTCCGTGAAGGCACGCTGGGTGCCATCGTTCCGCGCGTCATTCGGCACGCCGGAGGTCCAAGTGGGACTCGTCCCACCAGCACCCAAGTCGTCGTGCGACTTGACGGTAGAACCAAGGCCCGCGCTCTCCCTCGCCGTGGTGCTGTTACCAGCAACCCCGATGTTATTGAGGAAGACGGCCCTCTCGATGTCACGCCGCAGCTCCAGACCCCGTCGGGGGATCTGATAAGCCATCTCCGAACGCCGTCCAGCCTTGTCCAAGACCTCTTCGGTGTCCGAGATCAGGAAGACCTTACGGCTGATCTGCGTGAAGTTCCCTACCCGCACACTCGCCACGATGGCGGTGAAGGAGGTGACGTCATCACCCTCCAACTGTGCGTTGCCCACAGCCGCTGCGAGGACATCGGTCTGCCACTCTTCCAGCGTCTGCTTGGCGCTTCCTCGGCCCGCTGCGCTCAGGAAGGGGGTTTCCTCGGGCGAGACATCGTAGATGATGTCCGCGAGGCTTTCCCTCAACCCAGCCGCGTCGTAGCGGAGGAAGGTGTTTGCAACGATAGTCATGTTGCTCTAGCTCCCTGCGAAGTTGCCCGCTAGAAGTCGTCGTCCAGCAGGTCGTACAGAAGGGTCTCGGCATCCTTCACCGAGCCTGTCTCGGAAAGTCGCCGTCGAGCCGCGACTGCCTGCCGGCGCCCGGGCTTGATGCGTCGGCGTCTGGTTCCGGGCTTGAGCGTCGCCACAGCCTTCTTGCCCTTGCGGACCTTCCGGCCTTTCGTCTTCAGCTCGCTCAGGAGCATGGAGTTACGCATCAGGACCACCGCACGGTGATCGAGAAGCCCCTCCATGTCCTCTGCGGAGTAGCCTACCGACAGGGCGTAGTCGTACAACCGCCGCTGTTCGGACGCCATGACCTCGGCGTCGGACCACTCCGGGATTGCCTCCAGCATCAGCTTGCTCTGCTCGCCCTTGAAGGTCTCTAGCTGCTGCGTTTGGTCCTTGACTTGATCGTCTTGGACACGCTGCTGCTCGACCCGGACCGCCTCCATCTGTCTCTCATGGCGGGTCCACTTGGCGGATTCAGTAGCGAACCGGGTGGGGTCTTCAGCTTCGAGCTTGTCCCAATCCGGTTCTCGCGGATACGCTTCGGCAAGCGCCTGCTCCACCTGCTTGAGGCGCTGCCCGTAAACCTCACGGTTCTCGCGCACCGTCGCAGCCTCGGTGTCCAGCTCCTTACGAGCCGCCGCCAGTTCCTGCGATCGTTGCGTATTGTGAGCCCGGAAGGAGTAGCTTTGGGTCAGCTCTTCGAGTGTAGCCTCGTGCTCCTTGCCGTCCACCAGTACGGTGTACGTCTCTTCAGAAGCGGCCTCCTCCTCGATCACGTTCCCGTCCTCGTCGACGTATTCGTACTCGTACTCGTCTTCGAGGGGCTGTTCTTCCTCCTCGTGCTCTTCTCCGAGCGGGGAGTCGTCATCGACGACCTCTTCCTCCTGCTCGCCTTCGGCGGGATCTGGAGCTTGCTTCCCGTCGGTCGGACCGCTTTCCTCTTCCTCAACCGGGCCGGCGGCGACCATCTTCTCGCCATCCAGATCGGCTTCTGAGAGCAGCCCTAGCAGCTTTGACTCTGCCGTGTGAATGTCACCACCAGCGGCGAAAAGGTGCCGTTCCAGTGGTGCCTCGTTTCCCTTGTCAGGTGCGTTCGCCACGTCATGCCTCCGTGTTGGAGCCGGCCGGTCCCGTCTTTACGGGGTAGCGGGTGTCGACTCTTCCTCGTCCTCCGGCTCATACATCGAAGCCATGAACTGAAGGTGCCGCAGGAGACCGCCGAGTGCGTGGCGTCTGTGCCATGCCGCCTCGCGGGCCTCTGCGTCTTCGCCTGCCATCCACTCGTCGAGGTATTCGTCGGCCACGACTTCTAGGGCCTCCGTGAGTACCGGGTCTTCGAGTAGCTGGAGTGCGCGTCTCGCTTTTGCTTGCGGATCCACAGGCAGACCTCTCTATCGTTGTGCGTCGGTGCTCGCTGCCGACTGTGCTCGTGCAGCGTTCGCCTCGCGTTTCTGCTGTTGGTCAAGGAGCAGCTTGGCCGCGCTGATGCCGGCATCCTGCTCCGCCCTATCGCTCTTGACTGCCGCGTCGAGAACTGCCGTGGCGAGTGCTCCCTGCTCACGGTTGGCCTCGTTACGGACGCGCTCCGAGTCGACTGCGAAGACGCGAGCCATCTTGTCGCGCTCCCTGTCGTCCTTCAGAAGCATGTCCTGAGTCTTCAGCTCGATCTCGGCCGCCTTCGCCTGCCCTTCCTGCTGGACTCGCTGCGCCTCGATCATGACCAGCTGCTCTTCCGGTCCGGGCTGCTCGCCCGCCTCGGCCTGCTGCTGGTCGAATGTCTGCTGTTCCTCTGGCCCCCATACCTCGAAGAACTCGTCGCCGGTCGGGAACCCGGCCAGCTCGACGATCTTCTCCAGCGTGGTGCGGATGCCCCTCCATGACACGATGGGGGCGCCGCCCTGCATCAGGGCCTCCTGCTTCTCCAGAATGACGGACAGGATCTGTAGCTTGTCCTCGACGAGCCCGGTCCCGAGCGCCACGTTGACGCGAACGTCCATCGTAGCGTCCCACTTGTCCGGGTCCACCGCGATGTAGTCGCCCCGCAGTCGCACGATCCGCCGGCGGGTCTCGTCCTTGTGGGTCACGAGCAGCCGGAGGATGCCCTTGTAGAGGTCAGCGACACCCGTCTCCGCGAAGATACGGGCGATCATCTCCAGCTGCTGCTGTGAGCCCGTCACGCTGGCCTGAACGGCCGCCTTCGTCGTGGACTGGAGGACGGAGGGGTCGAGCCCCTGCGACGCCTTAGAGCGCCCTGTACGGTCCTCCTTGACCGAATCGAGGTAGCGCAGCATCTCTAGCGCCTCGGCACCCACCCAACGGTGCGGCACCTCACGCATCATGTTCGGCCGCTTGGTCCGCACGATACGGGACAGCTTCCGGGACAGCACGTCCTTCATGTTGACCTCGGAGGCCACAACCTCAGTCACCGGGTCGATCGCGGTGGCCAGCGAATCGAGGCTGGCCCGCGCGACGAAGGACTGGATCTTCTGGAGGTCCATCGTGATGTCGGACATCGAGCTTCCGACGATCGTGTGGGGCTCCGGCTCGGGGCTCAAGAACGCGAACGGGATCTCGTCGACCAGCTCGCCCTCTCCGCCCCCGTTGGCGATGATGTAGTCGCGGCCGATGCACTGGTAGAAGCGCAGCTCCGCGATGTCGTCGCCGTCCACGTCGATCCGCGCGTACAGCTCCGCGAACTGTGTGGGCTCGGTAGCATCGTCCTGCACGGGCGCCACGGGGACGTTCCCACCGTCGATCCGTCGTGAGGCTTTCACCTCGGAGGTCAGGGCACTCTCCATAGCCGAGCCCGCGTGTTCCTCTACCAGCTCTCGGTCGAGCCCCATGGCGATCAGCTCGTCAGCCGGCACGTCCCGGATATGGCCGATCAGCTTGGCGTCGTACTTGGTCCGGGCGTCCGGGCTCCAGATCATCTCTTCGGCGGG
>SDBS01004659.1_pt1 | contig 13428 bp, 14 predicted proteins | sample 2277091 | NCBI WGS metagenome assembly SDBS01 (sample SAMN10404972, study PRJNA504765) | marine sediment metagenome | isolation source: marine sediment core GS10_PC15, 163 cmbsf | place: Arctic Ocean: Southern Knipovich Ridge | collected 2010 | reverse complement strand
TGCGGTGTTTGAGGAAATAGCTAATGGAGCTTTCAAGACCTGTATCCGCGAACTGCGTAAGCAGTACAACATCATATTGCTGGACAGTTCCCCTATTCTGATGCTGGCGGATGCAACAATACTCTCAAACCAAGTAGATGGTACTATTATGGTGGAGCGAGAACTTGTCTCGCGGCGCGCGAATGTAATTGAGGCTCTTGCCCGTCTTGGTTCTGCTGGGGGACGCCTTTTAGGGACCGTCTTCGTTGGTTCAGACAGTCACGAAAAATACGGATACGGTTATCATTATAGCAGAACCAGTAAGTCATAATTATCCCTTGATTTCCCAGTTAAGTGGTGACATGGAGAGGATTTTGATAGTATAGAGCTTATGGAGGTCATTCAACACAGTTTTGATTATGATAAATTGGAAAACCCAATATGTGAAAGACGTGGAGTTGCGCTGAGAGGCAATTGTTTTAGAGGGACACAGTGAAATCAACCGCAAATGGGAAATCTCGGATAACAAAATTATTAACAAACCGGACCGAACATACCTTGATCCAGTTGTTCCGTTACACGTTTGTGGGCGGGATGGCATGGCTGGTTGATATGAGTTCGTTATATGCCCTCACCGAGTACACCCATATACACTATTTTTTCTCTGCTGCGATAGCTGCTGAATATGATGTTGTGGTGATTTAAGCACATACAACCACGTTATCGTTTGCCATTAGTGCATTTTCTAAAACAAATAACAAACAGCATACCTTGAAATAGTTTATGAAAATCATTATTCAAATTCCTTGTTACAACGAGGAGAAGACGCTACCCGAAGTCTTCGAAGATCTGCCAAAGCAAATACCAGGTGTTGATCATGTTGAGTATTTGGTCATTAACGATGGCAGCACAGACAAAACACTTGACGTGGCACGCAAACTGGGCGTGCACCACATACTAGACCTCGGTACAAATCATGGTTTGGCGACGGCGTTTCAAAAAGGTGTTGCGAAGTGTCTGGAGCTAGGTGCCAATATCATAGTTAATACCGATGGCGATAACCAATACCGGGCCGATTGTATAAAAGACCTGGTTAAACCTATTATCGAAGGCAGACTTGATATTGTGGTGGGAACAAGACCTATTAGGGATATCGAACACTTCTCGTGGATGAAGAAAATACTTCAGCAATTTGGTAGCAGAGTGGTCCGGCACTTCTCTGACACTAATATTCCTGACGCTACGAGTGGGTTTCGGGCGTTTTCGGCAGAAGCAGCTATGAGAATAAACGTGTTTCACAGCTATACTTACACGCTTGAGACCATTATTCAGGCTGGACATATGAATATGCGAATCGGCCATGTGCCGGTCCAGGTAAATCCCATGAAGCGTGAATCTCGACTTATATCCTCGATACCCAGTTATCTTAGGAAGTCAGCAGTCATAATTATGCGCTCATACATCATTTACAAGCCGCTGCGTATGTTTTGTTATCTGTCCCTTATTCCAGCTGTCTTTGGACTTGCTATTTGCTTTCGGTTTCTGTATTACTACCTCACGGGAAACGGGACGGGATATATCCAATCACTAATTCTTGCGATGATACTGCTTTTAATCAGCTTTTCTCTGTTGGTGCTTGGGATAATAGCAGATCTTATGGCAATTAACAGGAGACTATTGGAAGATATGCAATTTAGAATAAAAAAAATTGAAATAAAAGAAAATGGCCGATCAAACTGATGGTTTCTTGTCCCCTTTTTTGAGAAAGAAAAGGATTGAAATGGCACTTCCTTTCATCAAAGGAAGAGTTATTGATATAGGCTGTGGAGTTGGCAAGTTAGCTAAATATGTCGAAGCTGAAAATTACGTTGGTATTGATTTGGTATTGATAAGGATATCGAGTGTGTCCGCACCGCCAAAAGAAAATATCCAAATTACGCGTTTTATACATTAGAACAATATCGTGATATCAAAGATAAGTTTGCCACTGTTGCTGCTTATAGGATTTCAAACTGCGGTGATAGGGCTGATAGCTGACCTTATAGGTGCTAACAGACATCTGGTCGAGGATTTGCTCTACCATCTACGAAGACAAGAGGCGGACAATAACAAAGCTGAAAAGGCAGGTAAACAAAACTGGTCCCTTTGGAAAAAATCTGTATAATAGGTCCGTCCTATCCTTTCCGTGGCGGCATCGCTCATTACACGACGTTGCTCTATCGGGCCTTGAAGACCCAATACAATGTCAAGTTTTACGCTTTCAAACGCCAATATCCCAAGTGCTTGTACCCCGGCAGAAGCGATAAAGACGTGAGTAATGTCGGAATCAAAGAGGATGACGTGGAAAACATCTTGGATTCCATGAATCCTATCACTTGGTGGAAAATCTTTTATCGAATAAAAAAGGATGCCCCTGATCTGCTTATAATTCCTTGGTGGGTTTCATTCTGGACACCGCAGTTTTGGAGTATTACCACCTTGGTTCGCAGGTTTACACTCGCTAAGGTGCTTTTTATCTGCCACAACGTTATTCAGCATGAATCAAAACTGTGCGATCGCTTATGCACGAAGCTCGTCCTGAAAAATGGGGATTACTTCATAGTTCATTCCGATGAGGATTTGAATAACTTAAAAGAGATTTTTCCTGAAGCCGACGTGAAAAAGACTTTCCATCCCACATATGAAGTTTTCAATTCTTGTCGGTTAGGCAAGTCTGAAGCTCAGAGACAGCTCGGTATCTTAGGGAAGACCATGTTGTTCTTCGGATTCGTTCGACCTTATAAAGGGCTTAAGTTTCTGTTGGACGCTATGCCTATAATCCTGGAAAAGTTCGATCTAAGTTTGCTGGTGGTGGGCGAATTCTGGCATGATAAGGCTGATTACTTGGAACAGATAGATAGGTTGGGGATTAAGGATAAAGTTATAATTGTGGATAGATATGTGCCTAATGAAGAGGTGAGCGTATATTTCTGTGCTGCAGATGTTGTGGTTCTGCCTTACGTCACAGCAACTCAAAGCGGAATCGTTCAAATCGCTTATGGGTTCAATAAGCCGGTCATTGTAACCAATGTTGGTGGCTTGCCAGATGTTGTAGAGCATGAGAAGACGGGCTTCTTGGTGGAACCTGAGAATCCACAAGCAATAGCTGACGCAGTATTTTCTTTTTACCAACACAAATCTGAACAGCATTTCATCACAAACATCATAAAAGAGAATAAGAAGTTCTCTTGGGATAGGATGGTGGAAACTGTTGAAAGCTTTGACTCTTCACAGAAGTGAACAATGAACATTTTAGTCACAGGTGCAACAGGTTTCATAGGTAGTCATTTGGTTAAAGCATTGCTACAAGAAGGACATTATTGCCGATGCCTCGTTAGGGCAACGAGCCAAGTAGACGAGCTAGAAAGTCTTGGTGTTGAGTTGTTTTATGGCGACCTTACAAAGCCAGATTCTCTACAAAATATTACAAAGGAGATTGATATTGTTTATCATTTAGCCGCAATGGGGCATGTATCCGCTATCTCCGATGAAGCATATCAGCGATTTCGGAAAATAAACGTACAGGGAACGGAGAATCTTGCGAAAGAATGTATTAAAAACTCAATTCACAAATTCATTCATTTCAGCAGCACTGCCGCCATGGGGCTTATAAAAAAACCGATAGTCGACGAAAGAACACCATGTAAGCCTTCTACACCATATCAGAAGAGTAAGTTTGACAGTGAACAAGTGATTTTATCCTGCTGGAAAAGGCTTAACTTACCAGGGATGATTTTACGTCCTTGTATGGTCTATGGGCCAGGAGGCAAGGGAGAATTCTATAAAATCTGCTCGTTAATCAAGAAAGGTATCTTTCCTAAGGTTGGAAGAGGGAAGAATTTGACACCGATAGTCCATGTTAAAGATGTAGTTCAAGCCTCTATTCTCGCCGGTGAAAGAGGAGTTCCTGGTGAAGTTTATTTAATAGCCTCCGATAAGTCGTTTGAATTGGATTACATAAGGAATTTAATTGTTAATTTCCTAGAGATAAAAAAACCTTATCTTTATATTCCAACGCCGATGGCAAAAATTGGGGCACGAGGAATAGAGCTATTAGCGAAAACCTTTAATTTTACACCAATTGTTACTTATAGAAATATCGATTCGACAGTAACAGATCGAGTCTTTTCTATAAATAAAGTAAGAGATCAACTTAGTTACCTTGCTACGGTAGATATTGATAAAGGAATTGGAGAGACGATACAGTGGTACAGGGAGAATGGGTATTTATAGTTACCCTATGTCCGGTTTGATACTGCCTGTATATTATGCCCTTCTTTTTTCCTTTTATGGAGTTCTTATATATGTTTTGGGTGAATTGAACGATGAAGATTATGAAGTGGTCCGAGGTATCTTGGTTAAGAAAGACCGTGGCTTAGCAGAAGTAGTGGCAGAGTAGTTGACATCACAACCTTTGTTTGTGTAATGACAAGTGTCGGAAATGTTTTATATAGGTAATGAGAAGAATCTTTCCATAGCAGAAAAGGTTCAGAAGATTTTTTTGGCACTCGGTGGTCTCCAACAAATTGTCCGTCCCGGATCTTCAGTACTGATAAAGCCAAACTTTGTTGCTCCCTTTCTCCATGCCACAACCAGTTTCGAAGTCTTAGAGGCCATTGTTAGGGAGGTGAAAAATTGTAAAGGCGAACCTGTTATTGCCGAGTCTTCAGGTTTTGAGTTTGACACTGAAACAACTTTTAGAGTTCTTGGTGTCTATGAATTTGCCAAGCGGAACAATGTAGAGTTGGTCAACCTGGATAAAGGTAAATTCACAAAAATTAAATTAAAATCTGGATTCTGTGGAGAGGTAGAAGTCTCGGAACTGGTTCATCAAGCCAATATCATAATCAACGTTCCAAAATTAAAAAGACATAGTCTGACAAAAGTTACTATTGGTGTAAAGAATCTCTTTGGCCTGCTCAGCCGAGAAAGCAGAAGGAAATTTCATGCTATTAACCTGGAAAGAGGTATTTATGAATTGTCTCAAATCATCAAGCCAGATTTAGTAATTGTTGATGGTTCTGTAATAGGCTCAAGGGCAGTTTATGGAGAATATGAGGAGTTGGGCATGATCGTCGGAGGTACTGACCCTTTTGCAGTAGACATGTTTTGTTGCAGGTTCTTGCAAGCAGATTATAGAGAGGTAGGACATCTTAAAATAGCTTTAGACAAGGGCGTAGCTAAAGAAGATTTTAAATGTGTCAATCTTCTGAATGAGAATGAAGAATCATCAACTCCTCGGCCATTGACAGTAGAACCAGATTCTCTAGCACAGAAGCTACACCGGCTTATATATCAGCTCCTTTATCTTGTTGATATTCCCTATTCTAAACTCTTCAGGGGTAAGTCAATTATCCCCAAGATGCACTTCTATTTCGGCATCAGACCTCATTTAGATAGAAGAAGATGTACAGACTGTGGCGATTGTGTTCCAATCTGTCCAGTAAATGCGATTAAAATACCTGAGCGACGCATAGTTGCAGATTTATGCATGTCAGTGCGATGTATGAGATGTATACCAGTGTGTCCAGAATCTGCTATAAGTACTAAAGGACGCAATGTAGAGGTATTTCGCCATGGAGTCGAATCAAATCACCGTGAGCTATAGAGAGATGCTTAGGCGCTTTTAATACCTTTAATAATAGCGATAGCGGTATTGATATGCTGGTGATAGAGAACATCGTAGTTTCGAAGGATTGAATGTCGTAGAGGATAAAAGGAACAACTATGAAGATAAGTATTTTCGGCTTGGGTTATGTTGGAACAGTTTCAGCGGGTTGCCTGGCAAAGGAAGGGCATGAAGTGATCGGGGTTGATCCCAACCACACCAAGGTGGATATGATCAATCAGGGCAAGACACCGATTATTGAGAAAAGCATTGGGGAAATTATCGAAAGATCGGTGGAAAAAGGTCGGTTACGCGCTACCATGGATGTGGCTGAGGCCTTGAACGGGTCTCAGATGTCGTTGATTTGTGTGGGTACGCCTACCCAGCTGAATGGTAACCTGGATCTCCGGTATGTGCGCCGTGTGTGCGAAGAGATCGGCTCAGCGCTCATGGATAAACGGGAGTTCCATGTGGTTGTATTGCGTAGCACCATATTGCCAGGAAGCATGCGGAACGTGGTGATTCCCACGCTTGAAAAGTATTCCGAACAAAAGGCAGGGGTGGATTTCGGAGTGTGCAATAATCCTGAATTCCTGCGTGAGGGAAGTGCTGTACATGATTTTTTCAATCCACCAAAGACTGTAATAGGTGCGATGGATGAGTTCAGTGGCAACCTTCTGGCAACTCTCTATAAAAAGATAGATGCACCAATGATACGTACAGATATTGAAACGGCGGAGATGGTGAAGTATACAGATAATGTCTGGCATGCTCTTAAGGTAGTGTTCGCTAATGAAATAGGCAACATCTGCAAGGCAATCGGCATTGACGGGCATAAGGTGATGAATATCTTCTGCAAAGATAACAAGCTCAATTTGTCACCATATTACCTGAAACCTGGTTTTGCTTTTGGTGGTTCATGCCTGCCAAAGGACGTGCGTGCACTAACCTATATGGGACGCAATCTCGATCTTGACAATCCTGTTCTTAATGCCATTATTCCTAGTAATAAGCGCCATATTGAGAACGCTCTCCGGATGATCATTGGCAAAGATAACAAGAAGGTCGGTATCTTGGGCTTCAGTTTCAAAGCAGGTACAGATGATTTACGAGAAAGCCCCATGGTGGAAGTGACAGAACGCTTATTAGGAAAGGGTTATGATATTCGTCTTTATGATCGCAATGTGAACCTTGCCAGCCTGATTGGCTCCAATCGTGATTACATACTTAATCATATTCCACATATTTCAAAGCTTATGGTAGGAAGTCTTGATGATGTGTTGGCCCATGCAGAAACGGTAGTAATTGGCAATAATGATCCTGAGTTCCGCTCTATTTTTGAACAGCTACGCAATGGGCAGGTTATTGTGGACCTAGTACGTATCACAGGTGCAAGCAGCAATGGAGGCAACTATGAAGGTATTTGCTGGTAGGCCAAGACAAGTTCTGGTTATTATTGAAAGATTTCTCTCCATTGATCTATCTGTATGCAGAATAAATTATAAAGTATCAGTGATTGTAATTGAATATGAAAGGATTGTTTAGTACAGATCAAAGAACCAGAAATTCTAAAAACAGACATGGATAGGTCACCTGCAAAAATATTGTATCTTACAACTTTCGATCCAACTGTTCCGTTGTCTGGAGGACCAGTTCGTGCACGGGAATATATCCGTTATCTTGCGGAAAGATATTCAATGTTCACTGTGAACATGAAGGGAAACAACAGACCACCTAAACTGATACAAGATGGCTGGTTGAGGACCTTCCAAAACGACTTGAAGGAAGTTGTGCGTAAGCAAGAGGTACCTTATAACCGAGTGGGCTCGTTTTCTTTTAGCGTGAGATTGTTTCGCGCAGCTTTCAGAGAGATGAAAAAAGAAAAGTGTGATTTAATCGTAGCAGACATGGCGAATGCCTCCTTCTATGGCTATCTACTTTCAAAAATGTTCAAGGTACCGTGGATCTATTCTTCACGGAATGTGGAATACAAAAGACATTTAGAAGGTGGCAAGCAGTACATAAAAAAATGTGCCCTGGTCCCCTTAATGTATCTAGCAGAAAAAATAGGCAGCAAAGCTCAACGACTTCTCACTGTGTCTGAGCCAGATGCGAGCCACTTCCGCAAATGGACTAAGTCAGGTAAGATCATGGTGATTCCATCAGGTTTTGATGAAACACGTTATCATCCATATTATGAACCCATAACACCTCTGCGTCCTACTGTGTTGTTCTTTGGAGCATTCACACACTTACCTAATAGAGAGGCGAGTCTACTGATAAATAAAGGGATTTTGCCCCGAGTTGTTGAGCAGTTTCCGGACGTAGTATTTCAATTTATTGGGTCAGAGCCACCACCCGAATTGGTGCATCCTAATACTGAGGTGTTAGGATTTGTGAGTGACCTTGTTAGTTATATTCGACTATCAAATGTTGTGATTGTTCCCATTCTTTCAGGAGGGGGCATGAGAACTAAAGTTATCGAAGCTCTCGCTTGTGGAAAGGTTGTTATATCTACTGCGAAGGGAGCAGAAGGCGTAGGTCAGTATCAAAACTTATTTATACGAGAAATGAAAGAGTTTCCGGATGAAATCTGTCGAGTCATTCGAGAGGGATATATTAAGGATGAAAGGGACTTCGAAAGTCTGAAGAAGGCGCATTCATGGGAAGAGACACTGAAGAGGCTAGACCAATGTGTAAAAGATCTGTTAGGATAAATTACTGGAAAAACTATGAGAAGATCTCAAAGTAATGACTGAAGAACACCTGGTGGAAAAAAAAACTCGCTATTACATCGACAGGCTGAAGATTATGTCTCTGGCAGAAATCTCGCACAGAATTAATGAGCGGAGGGTTGCCGCAGCTGAGCATAAACGGCTCATCAAGGGCAAGAGCGAATGGAACCTCATTGATCTTAGTAAAGAACTAATTCTGAATAATGGTCATTCTTCAGAAACAACTGAGCAATCACATAAAAACGAACAAGGGGTGGATGGTTTTGAGGCTGGAAATGGCAAGGCTGCCAAACTAGTTTGGCAACAGTTCCGAGCCGGAAAAATAAACCCTTTTTATTTTGACGCTAACAATCAAACAGATTTAGTGAACTGGTATAAGAAGAGATATCCGAATGAATTAACCTTTGTTCGACAAAGAGCCAACGAATTATGCGATCACGTTATCCCCATTTTTGGAAGACAATTCAATTTTCCGACCACAATTCCGTGGCACCAGGATCCTATTACCCACAAGGAATGGCCACAAATATACTGTGCTGACATTGATACTAAAGATGGCCAGACCATTGGTGGAGTGAAATGGGTATGGGAGCTAAATCGACACCAACATTTAGTTACCCTTGGCAAGGCATTTTTTCTTACCGGTGATGAACGGTATGCCCAGGAGGCCTGTTCCCAGATCTGCCATTGGATTGAAACAAATACTCCACTTATCGGTGTGAATTGGGTTAGTTCATTAGAACTTGCTGTTCGCGTCATCAGCTGGTTATGGGCAATTCATTTTATTCAGCAGTCGAAAGCTTTAGATGAGAGTAATTTTCACACTATCTTCCAATCCATCTATGAGCAAACGCGGTTTATTGAAACCCATCTCTCTGCGTTTACCTCCGCCAATAACCACCTGGTTGGAGAAGCCGCTGGGCTGGCGAGTGTCGGACTGGTGTTCCCGCAGTTGCGACGATCCAGGGAATGGATAGAAAAGGGGATACAGATTCTTACCGAGGAAATTGAAAAACAACTATATCCTGACGGCGTATCTGCGGAACAGTCAGTCCACTACGGGATGTTTTCTGTCGATTTTTGGATAGGCATTCTGGTACTTGCAAGAAAGGCCAATATAGAGGTGCCGCGGGTGTGGTACGAAAGGCTTGATAAGGCTGGAGAATTCATGATGTATATAATCGATTCAGAAGGGAATGTCCCACAAATTGGCGATGATGACGGGGGATGCGCCTATTGGCTTTGCGAGAGTCCAGACTTTAATAAATCTCGCTCGATGTTGAGCACGCTCGCTGTCCTCTGTAAACAAGGGGATTTTAAGTACCAAGGTAAATGGTTTGATGAGAAGAGTTTCTGGATGCTCGGCATAGAAGGGTGCAAGGTATATGAGGGCCTAAAGACTGAGAATAACTCTTCAGAATCGCGGGAATTTTCTAAAGGAGGTTACTACATCCTTAGATCTGAAGAGACGGTTCTGGTATTTGATTGTGGAAAACTCGGTTACACAAGTCATGCAGGGCATGGACACGCTGACGCCCTGAGTGTGACCCTGAGTATCTGTGGCAAGCCAGTGCTTGTTGATCCGGGTATGCCATGTTATCATGAGAATTCACAATTGCGTGACGCATTTCGAGGTACTTCAGCGCATAATACGATAGTGGTTGATAGACGAAATCAATCCGAGATAGCAGATACATTTCTTTGGTTAAGAAAGGCGAATGCGAGGTGTGATAGTTGGAAAACAAATAGAGTGTTCGACTCGGTGGTAGGCATGCATGACGGCTATTCAGGAGTGGGGGTTCTGCATCAACGGCAGGTCACATTCGTGAAGCCGGACACGTGGGTGATTATTGATACACTGAGGGGAACAGGAGCGCACCAACTAGAACAATATTGGCACTTTGCTCCGGATGTCGAGATACATAATGTGAACGAAGGATCTGCTACAATCGTCATAAAGGATATCGTTCTGGATCTGATTTTTACCGGGCCAATGAACTTCTCCCTTAGAGTCGTTACTGAGGCTGAAAATACTGCGAATGGGTGGATATCACCGCATTATAGCAAGCTGATTAGGGCCCCAGTATTGTGTTACCATGGCATTGTTAAACTTCCATGCTCGCTGACAACATTGATGATCAAAAGAGAGAAAATGGAAGTGTGTGAAACCTCAAAGTAAGGCGAAGGCAGTGAGAATGTTAGATCAAGAGTGAAGATGGACTCCTGCGTCGTTTGACATCCGTAATGATTCCGGCTGTTATGAAAATATTATTCACGACCATAGATCCTGTTGAAATAGGACGAGGACACTATACTCATATTAAGGAATTGGTGGAGGGACTTGAGAAGCGTGGGATAGAAGTTACCATACTTTTTGGATTCGATGGTAAACCTGAAATCAAATCTTCTGGTCCTTTTATTGACACCGGCGCAAGGTTAACGCGAAATAATTTGATCAAAGACTTGATCAATCAATATTCTACTATGTTCTTTATAAGAAAATATATAGAACAACATAAAAACAATTTTAGTTTAATATATGGAAGAGACTGGATATTAGGTACACTAGGTAATAACTTCCCCATACCCACTATTTCTGAATTCAATGGCGTTCCTTCCCAATTAAGAACATACAAAGGAGACGGACTTCTGAACAAACTATATATGAAACTCCTAATAGAAAGAGAGAATAAAGCACTAGTCAACAGCTCTCGAATAATTTGTGTTTCTGATAGCATTCTAAATAATCTTAAGCATAAGGTCTCTCCAGATCATCATTCTAAACTGCAAGTCATTGATAATGGAGTAAATTTAGACAGTTATGTTTTGGATGAATCCAAGTTTAAAGAGCAGCGGATAATAATCGTTTTTATTGGAAGTTTTACTCATTGGCATGGCGTTGAATTCATCGCGCCAACGATGTTGCCAATACTCGATAAATACAAACACGTTGATTTGCTGCTGATCGGTTCAGGGCCTTATCTCGAACGGGTTAAGTCTGGTTTAGCTATATACAAAAATACGCCACGTGTACAATTCACGGGGCGCATCTCTATGAAAGAGGCAGCAGAGAAGTTAAGTAGGTGTCACATAGGATTTTCTCCTCATAAGATAGGAGTTTTGGGAGCACCTCTCAAAATTCTGGAATATTGCGGTGCAGGTTTAACACAGGTTACAAGTGGAATTGAGGGAACAGAGTTCTTGGACGAACATAATCTGGGATCCTTGGTTGAACCAGGAAATGTTAAAGGTTATCAATTTGCATTAGAAAAACTTTTGAATAATAGACATTTAATCGCGGAAAGGGGTATAAGAGCTCGACTATATGCTGAAAGGTATTTGAGTTGGGATAATACTGTGGATAAAGTCTTCCATGTTTGTAGAGATGTATTGAAGAATGCTTAACAGAATTTCTTTCATAGTAGGACAAATATCAAACAGACTATCGAATTAAAAAAGATAATAGATTAAGATAACCAGGGGCAGTCTAAAAATGAGGATCGGTTTTTTTCGACTTAGAATATGTAGGGTATGTCTTAGTAGCCTGATTTACTAAAGAGTGTTACTGGGGTTATGAAGAGAGACCGAAGTTTTAGATAATGCGAATGGGTGGATATGACCGCATTATGGTAAGCTGATTGGGGCCCCAGTATTGTGTTATCGTGGCATTACTGCACTTCCGTGCATCCTCACAACTTTGATGATCAAAAGAGAGAAAACAAAAATGCATGAAGTCTCATAATGGAAGAAGACGACAACACAATTAGAGTTAAGTAGTTAAGAATACCGAGGATAGTAAGAGTGGAATATAACTCGATTACTCTCTTGCCCGAAGTAGTACCTTTAAGGATATTTTCAAGAATAATATCAAGATAACAAGACTCAATAAGGAATAGCGCTTTCATGGAAATCAAGTTGCCAACTTTTCTAATTGTCGGTGCAGCAAAAAGTGGGACATCCTCTCTACATCGTTATTTGAAGGAACATCCTGACATTTATATGCCAAAAAATAAAGAACCACGCTTTTTTGTATCTTCGATTTATAAAAATCTAAATATTAATGATCCTCGTTATGAACTTTTTTCTAAAACTACAGTATTTTCGTTTGAAAATTACATTGAATTATTTAAAGATGTTAATAAAGAGAAGGCTATTGGCGAGGCCAGCACAGCATATTTATACTACTACGAAAGAGCTATTCCTCAGATAACGCAATTTTTAGGAAATGTTAAGATAATAATTATTCTGAGGAATCCAATTAATAGAGCATTTTCTTCTTATACTCATTTATCAAGAGATCTATTTGAAACTTTATCATTTGAAACATGCCTAAAGTTAGAGAAAAAAAGAATAAAGGAAAATTGGTCTAAATTAAATTTTTATAAAGATGTAGGTTTTTATTTCAAGCAAGTCAAAGCTTATAAGGACACTTTCAGTGATGTTATGGTCAGGCTTTTTAATGATTTGAAAGAAGCCCCCTTGTTACTGGTAAAAGACATTTATGAGTTTTTAGGCGTGAAAGACTCTTTCTTGCCGGACACAAGAGTGAGATACAATGTCTCAGGCATTCCCAGATCTAAGATGCTCAATGACTTTTTTGTAAAACGGAGCAAATTGCAGAGCATAACTAGAGCAGTGGGCAAGTTTGTTTTGAAAGAGGATAGATGGATAAAATTACGAGAAAAGATGCGGTCTAAACTCTTAATAGAGGCCGAGATGGAGCCTGAAACGAGACAATATCTTAAAGGCATATACCGTGAAGACATATTAAAACTTCAAGACTTAATTAATAGAGATTTAAGTCATTGGTTGAGGTAAGAAGCAAGTGCCTTAGATTATGAAAATGTTTTAGAGTGAGGAAGAGATCAAAACTTGTTCAAATTTGGAAGATTGCAAAAGTGACACCAGGATTTTGTACGTTTCTCAAGTAATATAGAATGAAATTATAAGCGGATTCAACTCATAAGTGCAACTGAGTCGCGAAAAATGTGGTGAGTTGGTATACTTTCTCACTGCAATTTGGTTACCTCAGTTAAGGAACACTTATGAGACAGTATCGACAACTCA
>SDBS01004658.1_pt1 | contig 13428 bp, 11 predicted proteins | sample 2277091 | NCBI WGS metagenome assembly SDBS01 (sample SAMN10404972, study PRJNA504765) | marine sediment metagenome | isolation source: marine sediment core GS10_PC15, 163 cmbsf | place: Arctic Ocean: Southern Knipovich Ridge | collected 2010 | reverse complement strand
GCAAAAAAAAGAGAGACAATTTTTGAAAAATGTGGGGGTCTTATTTATATTTGTGATAGAAAAAAACCATTTTCAATACGGGGAGAAAAAGTAGATCTAAAAAAAAATAAAATATGTTTTACAAACGAAGTTAAAAAAAAAAAAAAAAAGAATAAAGGAAAGTGTCCTCATTGCAATAAAGATGTATCAGATTCCGACTCACTCTTCTGTCCTTATTGTGGAAAATCCTTAGAATCTTTTGAAACTGCCAAGCCTCCTGAACTTTTAAAACAAACACCTCCACCATTTGAGTTTTCTGGATTGTTAAAAAAAGAGGATAAGCTCTTGAAGTTTTTTGTTCCTGATAATCTTCAATACGCAATTTTTAATGGTGCTGCAATCTTGGGTAGTCTGCCTTCTTTCCAACAACTTTTTATAACCTTTGAGCAGTTTCAAACAGATAAAAGTTTATTATATCGTGATATTAGCGAGATTCTTTAATATTTAGGTATAGTTTCTTTTTATTCTTTTGATTTTTTTAAATTATTACTTATGAGAATCTTGGTAAATACTTCAATTAAGAAAGTTAATTTTTAATTTCAAGCTAAATTTAACAAATTAAAATAATAAGTTGGGTTTTTTTATTGAAATATAAATATCGGAATTTTACTCTAATCTTTCTAATGTTTTTTCTTATGATTAGCGTAATTCCAAATGTCTTAGGTCGGACAAGAAAAGCTTATTTAATTGATTTCATTTTGAATAATGAAATTGAAAGCACAGGTTTCTCAAATGGTATCAATGGAGATGGATCGGTCTCATTTGAAGCAACAGCACATTCTATTGATATTATGGATTATTATGGTAAATCTCCAAGTGACATAGATCACCTCCAAGAGAAACTAAAAGAGAATATTGACAATATGTTTGATTTAAGTTATGTTGATTTATATGATTTGTATTATCTAACATATTCACTCGAATTACTTGATTATTCATTTGAGACAGCTTTATTGAATAGAATCTCTCTCTTCCTTGATGGAACTATACAAATAAATGGAGGATTTTCTTATTCCAATTCATCCAATTCTGTAAGTTTAACATCGTCATTTTATAGTATACAACTCCTTGGATTAATTAATCAAACTGTTACAAACATATCTTTACATAAAAATTGGGTATTATCTTGTTATAATGAAGATGGAGGATTTGGAGGGAATGCAAGTTTATCCTCTTCTTTAATGAGTACCTATTATGCGATTTTGATTTTGGATGAAGTTGGTGGATTGAGTAGCTTGAGTGATCCTAATAAAACAGTAAGTTATCTCAAATCATATTACTTTTCAAATTCCGCAAATGATGATAACTTTGGAGGATATTTGCCAGATGAAATAGCGACTTTGGCATCATTGAGTAGCACATATTTCTGTATAAAAGCTATATCTTTAATTGATGATAGTGAATTGACTAAAGCTGAAACAACTGATTGGGTGTTGGATCGTCAAAATTTTCAAGACGGTGGATTTGTAGATAATACTGAAGCCTATCAACAGAAGTTATCATCCGTAATTACGTCTTTTTATGCTTTTGAAACTTTAAACATACTTAATCCCGGTTTATCAAGATTATCCCAAGAGATCTGGATGGTGGAGTTTAATTTCTGGATATTGGGGATAGTGTTAATATCTTTGGGAGTACTAGTTGCTATTTCTGTTTTAATCTGGAGAAAAAGAAGATTATAAAGCTTTTTACTTCTTAAATGTAATTGAAATTAATGCAATATTATTGAAATTATAACATACCTCTGTTTAACCTCTTATCATAATCGAATATTATCATGGAAGGAAAAAAAACGGGAGTTAAACCGAAATTAGTTACTAGAATTGTAGGAAACAATCCCAGCTCGAAAATTTTTATTAAAAACAATTAAAATTATATTAAATAAAGTTTTTAAAAAGAAAGGAATAAAAAACTATTATTGTGTTAAATAATAAATTCTTACCAAATAATCAATAGTTAGTTAATAAATATCATTGTGAAAAATGGCAATTTTGGAAGTAGGAATAAACATAGGTATGAAGAATCTCATTGAAATTAAGTACTATTCATCGCAAAATCCTGTTTTAGATCCTAACCTTCGTGCCGGTTTTTTAACGGCTCTTGAAAGCTTTACTACTGAAGTTTTTGGGGATGATATTAACGTAATAAGTCTTGCTTCTTTTAAGTTAGTGTGTTATTGTGAGATGGTTGATCTACCGGGGAATAACACTGAGAATACCCAACCCCTATTATCTTTTGCAATTATTGAAAAAGAGACAGATGCAAATATTGTTAAACATTATCTGAATGATTTAGTTTCCTATTTTCTTAATCGATATTCCCTCAATGATATTTTTTCAAAGAAACCTAAGTATTTTAAAAAATTCGAGAAAAGAATTAATGATATTCTTGGCGATCTGAAATTAAAGACTGAGGATCGATTTCGTTCAATTTTTTAGATAAAACCAACGAGGTTTTAATCCTTGAGTTCAAATCTCGGCCATGAAGCTCGTGCTAAATATCAACAATATTTAGAAGCGGGATCACTTGAAGAAAAAATAAAATTTTTAGGAGAATTTATTTCTTTAGTCCCTAAACATAAGGCTACTGAAAATATTGTTGCTACCAATCGATCACGACTTTCAAAAATGAAGCGTGAACTAGAAGATCATAAAAAAAAGCAAAAAAGTACACAAATTAGTCCTTTTTCAATTAAAAAGGAAGGAATCCAAATACTATTATTAAGTTGCTTTCAAACTCCTGGGATTGGTAAAACAACAATATTAAATTATCTTACAGGAGCAGCAAAGGATAAAATTGGCAAATTCACTCCATTACCAGAAGTAGGAATTTTTAATTATAATAATATACGATTTCAAATTGTAGATATGCCCTCTCTTATGAGTGGAGCCTCTGAGGGCGTTGGAAATGGAAAGGAAATAATCTCTCAAATTCGGTCATGCGATTTACTCTGTATATGCGTTGATTTGTCAAGGAATACCAAAGAGCAAATGAATTTATTACTAACCGAATTAGAGAAATCAGAAGTACGCCTAAATGTACCCCCTCCACCTATAACAATTCAAAAAACAGGAGCGAATAAAATACAAGTGCTTTATATGTCTAAAAAGGCAAAAAATGTTGAGGAGATTAAAGAATTAACAGAAAAAATTAAAAATATTGTTATCGCAAATGGTATACGTAATGGAATTGTAAAAATTTATGGTGAAATTACACTTGAACAGGTTGTCGATGCTTTAACTCTCTCTGTTGTTTACAAAAAATCAATTTTATTAGGTACTAAGGGGGATCTCTCAGATACTCAAGAACACTTCTCTAAACTTGAAACAAATTACTTGGACACATTTCCTTTAATTATAGGAACTAGCATTCGAACAGGGAATTTCCCTCAAAATTTTGGAGAAGTTATTTTAAAATTTTTGAAAAAAATTAGGATTTTTACAATGCATTCTGGAAATATTGCAGAAAAACCTTTACTATTAGATGAAAATCCTACAATAAAAGATGTAGCACTAAAAATACATAGAAATTTTTACGATACATTCAATCATGCTATTGTAATTAGAGATAATGAGCGTCAGAAACGGAAAAAAGTTGGACTAGATTATGTGTTGAATGACAATGATGTTATAGAAATACACACTAATTAAAATTCCTTAATTTTAAAAACCTATTACTCTTGGATTACAAGAAAAAATCAATACTTGATTTCTTCTATTAATTTAGGAATCTTTAGAATCTCATCTAGATAAGTGTTATCCAAGTTTGTTAACTTCTCTCCAATATTTTTAATACTTTCTAAACTATAGATTAAATTTTCTAAATAATCTATTAAATCCCCCTTAAAAACTATTATTTTGTATTCATCATGTAAGTAATCAGAAATTTTTTCTATAGACATATTATCCTTAACTCTCAGATTTAAAATTAGCTTTTCAAGGTTTAACCTTCCACAATCACAATAAGGATTATCTTTACAACCACAATTGAAAATATCTCTCGTCCATTTCGTCATAAAATCCATTAATTCACGGGAGAATGTTCTTCTTTTTTTTACATTTTCCGCATACATTAACCTTAACACGCTTGGACTGAATAAATTATTTGAAAAATATTTCATTTTTACATTTTGAGATAAATCTGCTACAATAGTGTTGCTTAGATACACATTTCTAAGAGGATTAAGTTCAAAAGCAATATTTAAAGGTGTTTCTGATTTTTTTTTTAATTTTTCAATAATATCTAAGCTGATTTTCAATGTTAAAAATGAACTGGCTATTGATTTACCTAATTTTGTAATTTTATATTCAGAATTTTCTTTTATTCTGACCAATTTTACAGCCATTAATTTCTTCAATAATAAATCCAATTCAAAATTATCATTAATTAGATTTGAATGGAATTTATCTAGGAATTCCTTCTTCACATCTTTATTAAACATTGATATAAATGCTAAAATTTCTATTGCTGATTTATTATCATCAGGAATCAATTCAAAATCCTTAATTTTTCCATTCAATAATTTAATCGCGGTGTTTTCTTCAGTAATTTTCATTTTTGGAGAATAAATTTTACCAGGTTCAATAAGTAAATAAGCTAATCCTAATTCGTGCTTTTTTAATCTTCCACTTCTTCCCACCATTTGTTCGAATTCAGCAACACTTAACCATTTAATCCCCATAGCTAAAGATTCAAAAATTACTTGTTTTGCGGGTAGATCTACACCCGCCGCTAAAGCTGCTGTCGCTACAACACCGACCAATTTTTGGGAGACAAAATTTTTCTCAATTATTTTCCTTTCTTCATGAGTTAGTCCTGAGTGATATGGTGAAACAGAGATTCCTCTTCCTTGTAAATATGTTGAGATTGATTCACATTTTTTACGGGTGTTTGTAAAAATTATTGATTGACCTTTAAAACCAAATTTAGATTTCTGGTGATAAGCAGCATTTACCAATCTTGCAATATATTTACGTTTTTTGACTTCATCAAGGCAAAGTATTAAATGACGTTCAATTGGAACAGGGCGAGTATTATATCTAATTAGTTGACACTTTAATTTTTTTGCCAATAATTCTGGTTCTCCTAAAGTAGCACTAAGATATAAAAATTGAGAATCAAATAAAGCCTTAAACCTCGAAATTAAACCATCTAATATAAATCCTCTTTCAGGATCAATGAGTGTTTGGATTTCATCTATTATTATTGTTCCGATATTCCCTAAAAACTCCTTCTTACCACTCCTCAAAAGATAATCTACCGCTTCATATGTTGCAATGATAATATCAGCTTCAATCAAATCTTCTGCTAAATTTTCATCCCTCTTGGTAAAAAAAGACTCTCCAATCCTCTTAATGATGTTTAAATTAAGAGATCGATATTTTTTTTTAAATTCATCAGTTCTTATGTTAGCTAGGGCAACTATTGGAACCAAATACAACATTTTTGCATTTTTATTACTTAAAATTCTAGTTATCCCTGCTAATTCACCTACTAATGTCTTTCCCCCTGATGTAGGGGCCATTATTAATTGATTTGATCGCTCTGCTAACAAACCTCTTTCTATCGCCATAGATTGTATTGGTAATAATACTGATAAATTTAAGTTTTTTAGAGTTTTTTTAAAAGATTGAGGAATGTCCAAATCTTCTATTTTTTTATTATTGTACTTTTTACTTACTTGAGGACTTTCTTCAATGTCATACAGCGTAATATTTCTATTTTTTGTAGGATTAAAATCTGCTTGAAATGCACTTAATACCTTTTTAATGTCTTTAAATTTGAGAATCATATGAGTAAAAAAATTCTTTAATTTCAGACTAATTTTACTTTGAGAAAACAAACCAGTTAATTTTATTCTATCCAGTATGATTTCATAAGCACAATCTTTACAAATTATTAGGTTATTAAAAGAACCAATTTGGACCTTTTCATTTAATAATGTAAATTTATGTTTCTCCAAACATCTACTACACGTCGTTAAATTCACAATTTTATCTTTATCAATTTGAAAACTTTTAAGCATTTGTCTAACCGGAGCTGTTTCATCCTTAGGTGTTTGACTGGAGAAAGCAATAAACTTATTTTTTTCTAAAAGTAGAAATTTATTAAAAATATGAGGATCGATTGGTAAATGTGTTCCATCTCTTTCAATTTTATTTAAATTTAATGGTCGCATTTTATTTTTAAAATCTAAACCAAAAATTACAGTTCCTCTAAAAAACGGTTCGTTAACATAAGTAAATGTAAATGTCTTTTTCTTAAACGATTTAAGATAAAAAAAATTTATATTAAATTGTAATTCTTTTTTGTTCTCACGATTTCTGTCAAGAACAATAAAAAATTTGCGCAAAGGAGTACTCAAATGAGAAATCAATCTCGATATTAATAATTATAATTAGAAATGAATTAAATTAATTCAGTTTTGCGTTTTTATTTCTAAAATCTTCGGTGTAATTGAAAACTCATTTAAAAATAAGATGATAAAAAAATGGAGGAGAATTAAAACCCAAAGAGAATTTTTATTCGATCATAGACTCCTTTTATCTGTGTAAGTTTAGCCTCATCACCTTGATCTATGAAGTGCTCTAACCATTGAGCGAAGCCCCCTCCTGCGGGACTCATCCATTCCACAAAATACTGTACATCTTGTTTCTCTTGTTCTGACATTTTTAGTTTCCTAGTTTGAAATAAATTAATTTCTCTATAAAAATTATAAATTATTCTATTTTATATCTTTATAATTCCAAATCATTTAAATAAAGTTAAATGAAATATTAAAAAAACAATGAGTGATAAAAAATGCCTGATATAAGGATTAAAACCCCAAACTTGGATGATATATTTGATAAATGGAAACAAAAAGCAGTACGGCAAGATAAAAAAAAAATGGAAAAACAATTTGGAACAAAAGGTGCGGTGTTTTCTTTGGATGCCGTAAGTGCAGCAGAATACGTTAAAGACACTATGAAAGAAGCCGCCATCTACTTTGCTTTTAAAAGATCTCTTGGTCCAGCACCAAAAGGGAAAGATGAAAATTTAGTTACCGCGCCGAGAGTAGGAAGAGAACAATTCTATTCTTTTAAAGGAGCTGGTAAAATTGATAAGGAAAATTGGAAAGGGGATGAAAAAGTCGCACAATTTGAATCAATTCAAGCAGTAGCTTGTAAAAATTGTAGAGGTAAAGGGTATATTGAAAATAAATGCAACTCATGCAAAGGATCGGGGAAAATTGAAGAGACTCTTACTATATTAGTTGGTGAGGAACAAAAAAAAGAAAAGAAATTATTTAACTATCCTTGCGATGTTTGTTATGGAACTGGAAATCAATCAGAACCATGTAAAGAGTGTGGAGGGCATAAAAATATGTATAAATATGAAACACTACCCGTTCCTTTTAAAACTGTAGAGACAGGAATACCGGTATTGCATAGTAGTGCTCAAACTAAATATGAAAAAGAGATCGGTGATGATCTTCATACGATGATTGAAGATGTTGAAGGAATAAGATTTAGTGATTTTAAAGAATTAGAGTCAAAAGCAGAAGCTTCTTTAGGATATACAAATAAAAAGATAAATAAAACCATAGGAGCAGCAAAAAGCGATCATCGAAAAAATGAAAAAGACAAGGATACCCAAATCACTACACAGATTTATTTATTTCCAATGATTCAGATGTTTTGCGAGACAAAAAGAGGGACCAAATTTGAAATATACAGTTTGGGTTCTGGAAACAAATTTATGACATATTCTAATTTCTAATTTCTTTTTTTTCTTATATATTCAAAATTAGTAAATATAACATTTAAATAGTGGAATTTTCTTCTAAGATAGTATCAAAAAGGAAATTAATTTAAATGTTAATCGACCCAAAAGTAAGAAAATTAGATATTTTTAATGGTGGCGGTGCGATTGTCGAAAGAGAAATTAAACTCTCTTTAAATCAAGGTATTAACAAATTTGAAATAGCAAACGTTCCAGCATCTTTTGATCCAAATTCTGCCGATATTAACCTTGATTATGTGAATCCAGATGATAAAGAATACATTTCATTACAACAAACGATAGTTTCCCTTCCAGATAGAAATAATTCAAATCAGATAATTGATCGAGAAAAATCTGCTGCAAACAGTATTATTTCGTACGCAATCGATTTTACTCGAGAAATGCGAGAAAAAGTCTCGAGTATTTGTGAAGCGAGTTCTTATAGAACATATGCTGATATGATTGGTACTTTTGATTTTATAATAAATGCAAAAAGAAAGGGTGAAATTGTCGTAAAAATAAATTATTTTATTAGTGATATTAGAATAAAATGGGAAACTACATTGAATGTAAGCATTGATAATGATAATAAAGCTGAAATCGAAGGATTTATCGTAGTTGATAATCAAACTGCCTTTACATATGATGACGTAGAACTCGGATTTGCAATATTTGAGCTACCTACTGACAATAATCTTGGTTACCCTCCTTTAAATGCCCCCAATGCAGAACCAATGTACTTTGAAAGTGAGCAAGCTCAACAAGCCCTTCCTCGTAAAGTCATGAAAAGAACTCAAAGATTGAAAAATTTAATGTTGTGAGGTGATGTGATGTGCAAGCTAATGTGCCAACTAGGAAAAAAATAAAATTAAATTGGTTTAAATCAAAATGTGAGTTCAATATTGAACGTAAAGTGAATATTGAATATAACGCGAATTCATCCACATACAATAAACAAGAATGGGATGTTATTGTTAAATATGTTTTTGTTAAAGAAGGTGAACCTAAAGACATACCGGCAAATTCTCCAATGACTATATACAAAAATGGGCTCCCTTTCTTATTTTTAACTACAACTACCACAATTGGTAATAAAATAATCTCTGAAGAATTGATTGATGATGATATTTCTGTGAATGATGATATAGTGCAAATAATTGAAGGAAAACCAGAAATAACATTTGAGGATGCCCTAAAACCTAAAGAACATATCGAAGTACGCACTAGATCTGACAAAATCATAAGAAAAATTACAATAGAGAATAAGCTCGATAATGAAATCGATTTGATTCTCGATTTTAAACAAACTAAAGATGTGACTTTTATAAAATCCGATCCTACACCAAGCGAGATTGAAACCCCAAATCATATTTACAATATTAAAATCCCCTCAGAAGAAAATTCTAAAATTACCTTTGAAATACAGGCAAAGATAGTTAAAAGAGTAACAAAAATTAAACCAGAATTTATAAAAGTACTTAAAAAATAACAATTTTTTTTTTATGATCCTCATTCGCTTTCTGAATATTGGATTATGAATGATTTATCAAAGACTTGGGGTAAATAATCAATTAAATATTTAGGTCTTCAATAAAATATTCTCATAAAATTAAAATTTGATTTTATATATGTTAAAACTTATAAATATCTTAGTTGAAAAATATGGAAGAAACTGGAGAAAAATCATTTCGATCTGAAGGAAAAACACTAAAAGGATACTACTTACCCACAAATCCATTAATAATCTCATTGATCGGGATTTTTACAGCTTTATCTTATGTTGTCACTGCTTTTATTCAAATCCCTATTCCGGCTACAGGAGGATATATTAATGTAGGAGATATTATGGTAATGTTTACAGCATTGTTATTTGGACCGATTATAGGCGGCATTTCTGGAGGTGTAGGTCCTATGATCGCTGACATTTTGTCTCCATATTCTATTTATGCTCCCGCAACATTAATTATAAAGGGTATTGAAGGGGTTCTTATTGGATTTATCGCTAATCCTAAGAATAAGAGCTTACGTATATCTTATCGTGATATTATTGCCGTTATTTTTGGAGGTTTATTGATACCATTTGGTTATTTCATATATGAAGCATATATTCTTACATATGGTGTACCTGTTGCATTAGCTGAAGTACCGGGAAACTTCTTTCAATTTGGATTTGCTGCGATAACTTCAATATTATTAATTGCCGCATCGCGGAAAAACATTATTGAAAGCATGCCTCAAGTGTTTGGTAAAATATTTATGGTTGAAGATTAACGATTTTCAATTTTTTAAAAATCTAATCTATTTGTAATATTAATTAAATGGATCATATACAACATATTAAAGAGAGCTAATAATTGAGGCATAACAATACTTATGATTGAAATTTTCGTATTGATACTTTTGTTTAGTATTTTGGGAAGCATTGGGGCAATTTGTGCTGCCGCCGTGCTTGTCTTTATAGGGGAAAAATATCAAAAACTAATCATTCCTATTCTTATTGCGTTTGCAACTGGGATTTTACTCACAGCTTCACTCTTGGGATTAATTCCAGAAGCGATAGAGGCCGTAGAGGGAGACCCTCCCACAGGTGTTGGAGCATATCTAATAATGCCTTATGTATTAGGGGGAATTTTGTTTTTTTTTGTTTTTGAAAAAATTGTTATTTGGAGAAATTGTAGGGATAAAGAGTGTGAAGTCCATTTACATGCTTCAGGACCTATTATTCTTTTAGGTGATTCCTTACATAATTTAACAGATGGTGTTGTTATTGCAGCATCTTTCTTAATTAATCCTGCACTTGGAATAAGTGCCGGATTGACTATAATTGTTCATGAACTAGCTCACGAAACTGGAGATTTTGGAATATTAATTCTTTCGGGATATTCCAAAAAGAAAGCTTTTACATATAATATAGTCTCTAGTTCAACTACAATACCAGCAGCTATTATTTCATATTTTCTATTAACTCCAATCTCCTTCATAGTCCCATATATGTTAGCAATTTCAGCTGCTAGCTTCATTTATATTGCTCTCTCGGATTTAACTCCTGATCTTCATCAAGTTACTAATTTAAAATATAGTTTGAGGCAAATCTTTTTTATTTTTGCAGGAATCCTAACAATGGTATTACTACTTATAATTGGTAGACCTTAACATTGTTGAGATCAATCTAATACTGTAATTTAGCTTTGCATAAACAATTTAAGGGTTTTAACCACAGAGAAATAAAAATATAAAGTATTTAATTTTAACTTGAAATCTAATTCAAATAGGAACCTGCTTCTCTTAATCTTTTTTCCGCTCCTTTAACAATACTTTCAATAATATCTTGAACAGTATCTATGGAATTAATAAGCCCAATGCTCTGTCCTAAAAGAACTGCGCCCTCCTCAATTTTTCCTTCATAAGTCATTTCATAAAATCTTTGATCGTCTATTACCATCTTTGGAGTTATCTGTGCTTCCATAGCCATCTTTTCCTTTTTACTGGTGACTACCCCATGGTGAAGTGAATAATTATTTTTCCAAAGCCTTATAGGCCCAAGTAGACCGGTCACCCACATAGTGTCACTAGATTTCGCTGGGAGAACAACATTTTTATATTTATCATGAAACTCGCTTTCTATTGATGCTATGAATCTAGATCCCATAGCAATTGCTCCTGCTCCAATAGCTAAAGCAGAGGCTAGACCTTCACCAGATGCAAATCCTCCACAAGCTACAATTGGAATTTCAGGATATTTATGTTTAACCTGCTGTAATAAAACTAAACTGCTAATTTTTTCATAGCTTTGGTGTCCTCCCCCTTCCCATCCCGTGACGACAACCCCATCTACACCTGCTTCAATACACTTATCAGTTAACCATAATGCTGGAGTAACATGAAAGTTTTTAATATTGGATCCACTCTCCTTTAGTTTCTTATAGGATTTTGTGTTTTTGAGTGTTTTCGCTGAACCCGCGCTAGTAATAGCATATACACACTGATCTTTAATTTTTTGATTTTCCATTATAAATCTTGATATGCCACGGCAGAGTCTTGCAGCATCAAGTTGTAAACGAGCTGTTCTTATGTTGAACCCAAAGGGTTTATCTGTGTGTTTAACTACGTATAGCATATTCTCTTTCATTTCTTTCAAACTATCTCTTCCAAAGAGATTAGTATGACTTAAAACACCCAATCCTCCAGCTTCAGATACGGCTACGGCTAATTCCTTTGTATAAAATGGACCCATGGGAGCGGAAATTATGGGACTCTGAATTCCAAGCATCTCTGTAATTTTAGTTCTTAATACCATAAATTTTTCATCTATATTTTTTAAATCTAGTTTTATTGTAGTGAATGAGTAAAATCACCAACATAAATGAAACTTTCTATCGTATTATAAACGATTTATGAACGATTAACTATATATCAGTTGCATTTAAAAATTTTTTATTTAGTAAAATAGATTTTTCTATTGGTGACCTAGTTTTCTCAATAAATTTAAATATAAGTTCTAAGTTAAGAATTTATGAATTATATTGTTTCAAATAAAAATTAAGAGTTTTATATTATTGATTTTTTATTTTACTAGGCGATAAAAGAATTGAGCAAGGATGTCCTCTTAAAAATTGGCATTTATGGAGAAGGTGGAGTAGGGAAAACATCACTTGTAAACGCCTTTTTTGGAAAAGAAGTCCCAATTGATTATTCAGCTACATTTAATAGTAAAATAAGTAAAAAAGATTATTCCTTAGAAAAAACTGGAATAATTTTTAAAATAAATATTTGGGATGTTGGAGGAAATAGACGTATTAATCCCACTTTTAACCCCGCATTTTTTACTGATGTTGACCTTGCTCTTTTGGTATTTGACTTAACTGAACCGGAAAAAACACTAAAAACACATAAAAAAAACTTTTTAGATAAGTTAATGAGATATTCCGAAGAACCTTTAACTCTTATTGTTGGAAATAAGCTAGATAAACTCTCACTAAATTCGCTTTTCAAAAAAGCTATTAAAGATTATTTAGGTGAAAATACACGCTTTTCAATAATATCTGTAAAATCTGATGTCAATGTAAATAATTGTATAGAATTATTAATTTATACATTTTTAAAAAAGGGTGAAATTTTAACTCCCGATATAGTCCCAGAGAATTCTACATTAGAGTTTATGGAAAAAATAGGAAAGACTGAAAATGAACTTCGAAATCAATTAGTAAACTTGAATACAATAGAATCGAAATTTCGGGATATTAAATCTAAAGTTAAATTTGAAGAAGAACCTAAAAAAGAGGATAAAAAGGAAAAATATCAACAATTTATTCAAAACGAGTTAAAAAAGATAGAATTTCAAAGAAATACAGTTCTGGATAAATTCTTAACAAATCTTATTGATTTAGAAAAAAAGATAAAACAAATTAAGAAACGGAGCATAAAGGTTCCTGCAGAATTAATAGAAAACTTATTGTCATCACTTAAAAACTCAAAAAAGGAAACCGAACAAAATTTAGAATCGTTAATAAAATTTGATAGAGAAGAAAATGAATTAAGGATTATAAGTACTAAATCAAGAGCAGTTGTAGTTGAAGCTAAGTCTGAAGAAAAAGAACCAACTATTATTGTTAAAAAAATTAAGGC
>SDBS01004657.1_pt1 | contig 13430 bp, 5 predicted proteins | sample 2277091 | NCBI WGS metagenome assembly SDBS01 (sample SAMN10404972, study PRJNA504765) | marine sediment metagenome | isolation source: marine sediment core GS10_PC15, 163 cmbsf | place: Arctic Ocean: Southern Knipovich Ridge | collected 2010 | reverse complement strand
GTCGCGGTCGATCACCATGATCACATTCGGCATCGCGTCGATGACCGTCTGCAGAAAGGCGCGCGATTGTTTCAACGACTGCTCGGCCTGTTTGCGGTCCGTAATATCCTGGATCAACACGACCAGACTGTCGATCTTGCCATCCGGCCGCCGCAAGCAACGAAGGGACAAGCTCGCATGGACGATGCGGCCGTCCTTGCGAACGAACCGCTTGTCCAACATGAACCCTTTGACGATTCCCGAGAGAACCTGATTCAGTTGGGTCTGTTCGGCGTCACGGTCGTCCGGGTATGTCAGTTCGTCCCAGGTCATGCGCACCAACTCGTCTTCCGTGTACCCGAGCATCTTGCACAGCCGGCGATTGACTTCGATCCAGTCCTTCTCGGGTGACATGACCGCCATGCCGACCAGCCCCAGTTCGAAGTAACCGCGAAATCGTTCTTCACTTTCCAACACCCAACGTTCGGCCTGCGCGCGTTCGGCGACCTCCTCTTTGAGCCTTCGATTCGCTTCTTCGAGCTCGGCCGTTCGCTGAACAACCCGTTGTTGGAACGTATCGCGGGCCTCTTGCAGTTGGAATTCCGTCTGTTTCAGGTCGGTGATGTCCAGAAAGACGCCGTTCCATAAGATACTCCCGTCGGGCATGGCGTGAGGGATGGAGGTTGCCCGAATCCAGATGATCTTGCCACGAGGCGTCTTCAGTCGAATCTCGCGCTGCCACGTGGAAAGGTTCTTGGCCGATTCTTCGATCGAGGCAAAAATCGGCGCCGGGTCGTCTTCATACAACATGCCGGGAAAGAAGGCCGCCGGATCGCGCTGGACATCTTCGGGCGTGATGCCGATGATTCGCGTGATACCTTCGTTGACGTACGGGAATGTGTGCGTACCGTCGGGAAAGCGTTGGTACTGGTAGACCACGCCCGGGATATGGGCCGCCGTATCTCGCGCATGGGTTTGGCTTTCGCGAAGGGCCTCCTCGGTCCGGCGCAGGTTTTCGCCATGTCGACACGCCATGCGCAAGGTCAGTGCGATGCCGGCCAACCCCGCCAGCCACAGGGTCGTGTAAATGCCAATTCGCCGCCGGATTTCCCCCCGATACGACGCCCAGGCATCGGGCCGTTTCCCCGAGGAGTCGCGCCAGTCGGATTGGCTAAGCTGCTTGGCCTGACGGAATTCGTCACCCAACTCCCAGGACAGCGTGGCCCCCAAGACCACGCTCCAAAAGCCCGCCAGGAACCAAGCAGTCCTAAACAGCCGGACCGGCAGAAGACGCCCGCGAGTTGGGTCGTTCATCACAATCGGCTCCACACAGATCGCCCCGGAACAGAGCAAACGGAAAAGCGCCGCCATGCTATTTTTCGTGCAGCAAGGTAGGCGGTCTACCCCGCCGGCTGGGGTGACGATTGCATCATCACGCGCCGGCGGCGGCTAAACGGCTGAACTCCGAAACGGGGAGCTAATTCACGTCCGTAAGCCACCAGATCTGCCGTTTCTCCTGAGCGGCAAGGCGCTAGCCGCCGGTGATGGAGAGCTGGGCGTTCTTGTTCAGGACCGGCGGCTAGCGCCTTGCCGCTCACAGTTTAGCGATACAGCACTTCGTTGATCGTGTCCGGGTCATAGATCGCGTCGGGATCGTAGCTTGGCGTGCCTTCGAACTTCTCGCGAATGGCGCGGCGATAGTCGGCTTTGTCGGGCATGTCAGTGCGATATTCGTCCAGGTAGAGTCCGATCTTTTCGAAGGGAATTCCTTGAACGCCGGCGGGCAAAGAATGGTCCGGACGGATCCGAAAATCGAGACTTGCCGGGTCCTCGAATGCCGCAAGGGGAAGGTCGACGTTGTTATGAAGTTGAATCCCCGGCGCCTGGCTCATGTCGCCGATTCCCGCGCCACCCCAGCCCACCCGGTATAGGAATTTCCGCTGATTCTCGCAGAACATGTTGTTCGCGAAGCGACATTCCAGCGGCCAATAGGGATCCGCGTTCATCGCCTTGGCGAACAGCGGATACTTCGTACTCCAAGGCGGCCGGTTCCAGCCTTTCGGGCCGACGACCTGTTCGGTTCGCCAGACGTAGTCCATCTTATCGCCGCGCCGCAACTCTCCACGGTCGTACTGCGAGGCCATCTTCCGGGCATTCTCGGAATAGACCGACGTATTGTAGATGCCAATATAGCAGCGAACGAACAGGTTGTTCTCCACGTGGTTCGCGGCGCCGTTGTTGACCAGCACGGCACGATGGGCCGCCTTGTAGAAGACGTTTCCATAGACCGTCTCTCCGGAGTCCATATCATCCAGATAGAGTCCGCCGCGTGGATGGGCCTGGGGAACGCACATCAGGTGATGGTAGAAGTTGTGCCGCAGGACGTTGCCATAGCTCCACATCTGAGCGCCGCAGTAACTGGCTCCGCCGTCGCCCTCTTCGATACCCACGTTGTAGATCTCGTTGAACTCGATCAGGTGATCGTTCCCGCCGTAGACGATCGCCTGGCCCAGGAGATCATGGATCAGGTTGTGGCGAAAGATGTTTCCCACGCCGTCAATCCGCACGCCCCGTTCCCCATCGTGGGCCATCTGAGTCAGATGGTTGTTCACGGCGAAATTGCCGGCCGGAGTGATTTCTTGCGCGTTGGCCTTGCCGCCTTCGATCGCGATGTGGCAGCCGCCGACGTCGAAAATGTCGCAGCCGGTAATGCCGCTGTTCGTGCCGCCGGCGATCCGTACGCCTCCGCCGCAGTTGCGGATCGTACAGCCCGCGATCAGGTTGCCTGTGCCGCCTTCGATCCGAATCGGCTCGCCTCGGCACGACTGGAGCGTCAGCCCGCGCACCACCACGTGCGACGCGCCCTTGAGGTGAATGAGCGTCGGCGTGCTCCAGACGCTGATGTTGGTTGCTGCGTCAAGCGTCTCGGGGGGCCAGAGCAATAGCCGTTCCGAGTCCTTGTCGAAATACCACTCGCCCGGGCTGTCGAGTTCGCACAAGACATTCAGCAAGCGAAAACGCCGCGGGATCTTCTCGTGCGTCGCGGCCACCGGATAGCGATAATAGCCGAGAAGCTGAATCTTCTCGCCTTCGATTCGCGCCACGGGGTCGGTCGTTTTGTACCAGTCGTAGGCCAGGAACCCCTTGACGAATATGGCCTTAGTCCGTGCAAATTCGTCGGCCCATGCCGAAGAGGCCGGCTCGCGCGGCGAAAAGATCGCACCGATTGGCTTCTCGTGACTGAACGACGGCCGTGGCCCCTTGGTGCGGCCATCGGCATAAACGGCGCCCTTCTCGTGGAGCTTGCCAATATGCGCATAGCCCTTGTTCGGCCATCGGGCCAAACGGAGCATGTGGCCGGAAAAGCTAAGCTGCGGCGAAAGCGGACTGCCTTCGAAAAGCTGTTGCTTACCGAGCTTCCCGAGATCGGCCGCCCAGACGTTTCCGCGAGCTTTCGGCGAAAGCCGGCCCAGCGTTTCCTCGTTCTCGACCCGCTCAAACGCGCCGGGCTCGATGGCCACGCCTCCGTCCAGCACAACGTTGCTCTGGGCGGTGGCTCGAATCACTAGCGGCGCGTCAGGCGTGCCGGAGTCGTTCGCGTCGAGCGTCAGCGTTTCGCTTGCCGTGTAGCGTCCTTCCATAAGCCAAATCGTCGCGCCGCCGGGTTGCTCTGCGCGCAGAGTTCGGGCCGCATCGCGCGCCGCAAGGAGCGTTCGCAACGGCTGTTGTTGTGTTCCCGCTGCCACATCGTTCCCGCCGGGGGAAACAAAGATTTCCACGGCCGCACGGGCCGGTATGGAAATGCCAAGCAGAAAGATTACCACCCCAGCCGTCTCGAGAAAGATGTGGCGTCGGATCTTGTTGTTCGGCTGGCTCATGTTCAGTCGCCTCCTACAAAAACCTCAGCATTCTCCCAACCCGCTCGTAGTGCCCCGATTCATCGGGACCGCGTACAACAATAATCCCGTGAAAGACCGCGAGAATTCGGTCACTACAAACTGCTCTTGACGGGCTCGGTGAGAATCCTAGCGATTCGCTCGGCCGCATGACCGTCCCACAGCTCGGGGCAACTACCCGACTTGTAGCGACCTTTGAGAATCGCTTCGAGCCCTTCGCGCAGCTTGTGCGGGTCGCTGTCGACCAGCGTGCTGGAGCCTTGCTCGACCGTAATGGGACGCTCGGTGTTGGGCCGAGCGGTCAGGCACGGGATACCCAACGCGGTCGATTCCTCCTGCAAGCCGCCCGAATCGGTCACAATCAGCTTCGACTGGGAGGTCAGGGCCAGGAAATCGAGATATCCCAGCGGCTTCAGTTCGATGATGCCCGAGGCCTGGCTCAAACGGTCGCTCAGGCCGAAATCATCGAGCCGTTGCCGAGTTCGTGGATGAACGGGAAAGACCAGCGGCAATTGGCGAGAGATTTCCGCCAGCACGTCGAGCAAGTGGGCCAGCACGTCGGGCCGGTCGACGTTGGCCGGCCGGTGCAGTGTAATCACACCATATTCGCCCGGTTTCAGGCTGTTTTTGGACAAAATGTCGCGATGCTTGGCCTTGGGCAGTTGGTGCAATAGCGTGTCGATCATCACGTTGCCGACCAGATGCATCTGCTCTTCGGCGTGCCCTTCATGGCGAAGGTTCTCGATGCCGGCCGGCTCGGAGACCAGCAACATGTCGGCCAGGGCGTCGGTCACGATGCGGTTGATTTCCTCGGGCATGGTGCGGTCGAAGCTCCGCAGTCCGGCCTCGACATGGGCTACGGGCACGCCCAGCTTCACAGCGGCAATCGTGGCGGCCATGGTAGAATTGACGTCGCCGACCACCACCACGCGATCGAACTGCCCGCCACCCGAGGGACCTTGCTGCAGGACCTCCTCGAACCGTTCGAGCACCCGGGCCGTCTGCTGGCCGTGCTTTCCCGAGCCGACCTCCAGGTAGACGTCGGGCCGTTGCATCTCGAATTCCTCGAAGAAGATGTCCGAGAGGTTCTTGTCGTAATGTTGTCCGGTGTGGACCAAGGTCGGCCGAACGTGCGGATATTCGGCCAAAGCCCTCAGCAAGGGGGCCATTTTCATGAAATTGGGCCGGGCGCCCACGACACATGCCAAATGCAACGGTTTCAACGGTTATTCCTCTGGTTAGTTCTGCATATTGTCCCTACATAACTGTAGCACGTGGTTTGTTCGGTAGAAGGGGTGGCTATAAAGCCGCGACCGTTGGTCGCGCCCGGGAAAGGCCGTTCGTAATGACCGCATTCATGCGGTTTTGCCCAGGATTCAGGTGATCAGCCCCGATGAATCGGGGCACTACGAACGGGCGCGACCAACGGTCGCGGCTTTGTAGGCGGGCGCGACCGGCGGTCGCGGCTTTATAGGCGTTGCGTTATCTTGAAGGAAAATCGCCCTACCTCATTGCCAATCCAGAGCGCTGGGATGGGGTGTCTCCGGAAATCTTGCGGAATCTGGGGTCAGAGCTTCATTAGTCATTAGTGTTGACAAGACGTGGTATCTTGGGGGAAACGTGGGGGCAGAGCTTCATTAGTCAACGACTCGCAATGCAGCAGAATCGTGAACAGACTGGCAAAACGTCTTGCTAATGACTAATGAAGCTCTGACCCCAGATTCCCAGATTCCCCAGATTCCAACGCTCAATGTTCACCACGCCGGTGACCATTAGGTTGTATCTTTCCTGAATTCTGGTAAGATAGGGGTCTGAATTGTCACTTTGCGGGTGGTAGCGGACGGGGAATTTGCGCATGCACGCAGGCCGGTTGGCGCGTGCATGTACGGCCCAACCCACCTTATCTTCTGTCACTCTAACTGGCTGAGGTTGAAGTCATGCGATTTCGACGCTCTGGTAAGCGGCAGTCAGGCCGCTCTCGATTCTCGCAACGCGGCTTGGTCCGTCAAACGTCGCTGGCTGCTCCCGAGTGGCTGGAGGAGCGTGCTCTGTTGTCGGCCGATCCGATGGGCAGTCTGTTTCAAGGGCCTTCGACTGCTCCGGACGACGCCGGCGAGCAAGATTTCCTGCTGACGGATTTAGGGACCTACGAGAATCGGGACCTGCTCTACTTGGCCGGCGCGGTCGGCGCCGACGAGCTGGCGTCGCTGCAACACGTGGCCACGCCGCTGCGGATGCTCTACAGCCGGGAGTTGCAGGACAACGCGCTGCCGCTGGGCGAGCAGACGATCTTTGGCACACTGTACGAGGAAGCGTTTATTTCCGACGGAGCGCGTCCCCACGTGCAAGCCTTCGTCGAGGACGTTTCGGCGGCCGCCGTTGCGCTGCAAGACTTGGGACTGGACTTGACGTCGACGGTCGACTCCGATCCCTGGCAGATCGTGGCCGGGTTCTTGCCGGTGGATCAAAATTGGCGCGGCGGCCGAAGTCCAGGGGTTGACGTTTCTAAGTGCCAGCGAGCGACCGATTACCGATTCGGCCGCGCATCCGGGGAGTGTTGTCGAGGATTGGGTTGGCCAGTCGTATGCCGACCAGTTGCGACGCGTGTTGGGTATCGACGGCGCCGGCGTGGACATCGGGATCTTCTCCGACAGCATCAATCAGGTCGGCGGCGGGGTTGCCGCCTCGCAGGCAACCGGCGATCTACCTTTAGGCGGTCGCGTGTGGATCCTTGACGACGGAACTCCCAACCACACGGACGAAGGGCGCGCTCTCGCGGAGATTGCCTACGATATCGGTCCGGGCTTCGATTTCGTCTTCATGACCAGCGACCTCGCGCAGGCAGATATCGGCAACGTACTGCGTTTCCTTGGAAGCCAAGGCGCTATCGAGATTCTGGTCGATGATACGTCGTATGTCCGGGAACCCGTCTTTCAGGATGGGCCGGTGGCCCAAGCGATTAAGGATATCTACGAGACGAACGGTGTTCTTGCTTTCGCTTCGGCGGGGAATCTCGGCGGGAGCAGCTACTACGGCACGTGGAGCGACACCGACGGCGATCTGGCCCATGACTTCGCCGTTTTCCAACCACAAAACCCGGGCGATCCCACGAGTGATCCGTCGATCGATATCTTGGTTGAACAGGGCGAGAATATCCTAGTCGGGTTGCATTGGGCCGAGCCGTGGAACATCGGCCAGGTCGTCGCCGACGTCGATGTCGAGATTTGGAATTATGACTACACGGCCAAGGTTGCCGACAGCGACGAGGTCAACTCCGCGACCGATCAGGCCGTGGATGTTGTCACGTTTACCAACGACGGCAGCCATCCTTCGCCGGTGGGACACGAGCAGGATTATCATATCGTCTTTCGCGCCAAAGCCGGGCTTGCTCCGGTGGGTAAGCTGCTGTTCGCGATGATCGACGGCGGCGTGGTTCTGGACACGCCGTACACGCAGAACCAGCGCGGCATCGCGGGAAACCATGCGGCCGAGAACCAGTTCACGATCGGGGCCGTGCAGGACAGCCAACTCGATCAGATCGCCGAGTACAGCAGTCACGGGCCCAGTGTGCAAATTCAGTTCGACACGAACGGACAACCGCTGAATCCTACGTTTGAACGTCTCAAGCCCGACTTCACGGCAGCTGAGGGTTTCCAAACGACCGTGCCGAATTTCACCGACGCGGCCAATTTTGCGGGAACGTCCGCGTCCGTGGCCAACGCCGGCGGAGTTGCCGGGTTAGTGCTGGCGGCGGCCCGGGCGGGTGGCACACAGACGCTGACGTACTTGGAAATGTTCGAAATTCTACGAGACACGGCGATCGGCGCCGGCACAGGAAGTTGGGATGCGGTGCATGGCTTCGGACGCATCAACGCCCTAGGGGCCGGGTTGGCCGCTTATGGGCCACAGAGCACGGCTTTACCCATCCAACTGAATCCGTTTGGTCAATGGGATGCCGAAAACGTTTTGCTCGGAAATAACAAGATCGATGCATTTGGGTTTGTTCTCGCCGATACGGCCACGGCCGTCGACGGCACGGCGCCGGTCACCATTCGAGTGCACAGCGACGGGGTGTTGGATCCGGGCTTGATTCTTTACCAGGACGGCCAGTTTTTGGAAATCGACTATAACGACGGCCCGAATGGCAAAGATGCCGTGATCACTCGCAACATCCTGGTCGGTTCGCTCTTTCAGGTCGAAGTGTTCGCCGAAACGGATCTGACCGGCGCCACGGATGAGCAACGAACCTATACGATCACGATCGAGACGCAGCCGCCCCTGATTACCGAGCTCTCGCCGGACCTCGAGCAAAACGGCAATGTGTTCGAATATGCGGCAAGTAACCAAGTCGTGCTTGGACAACACGATGCCGACTACTACCAAGTAACATGGCCTGCCGCGGCAAGTTCGATGATGGACGTCGAAGTCTCGCCGGTTGCTGGTGCGGGTGACCAGTTGAACTCCACCATCACGCTTTACGATCGTCTCGGCAATCAAGTGCTTTCGATTGACTCGGTTGGTGTAGGCGAGCCTGAACAAGTTCTCCTTGTCGGCTACGCACGGGGCGAGAAGTACTATCTTCGCGTGGGAAGTGCCTCGGACGCCAGCTCGGGTGAATACCTGCTGAGTGTACGGTTCAGCATGGACTCGTTCAGTCCCGCCACGACGAATTATCAGCCCGATCCGCCTTGGATCGAATTGGGCCCCGAACCTGCCGTGGGGGCCGAGGTGGAATACCTTTTCGACGACGATGCGATCGGTGCGATCCAATCCATCGCGGTGCATCCCGGAGACCCTGATATCATCTACGTGGGCACGGTCGCCAGCGGCATTTGGAAAACGACCAGTGCTACCTGGAGCTCCGACGGAATCGACAACGACGGCGACGGACAAATCGACGAGCCCGACGAAGTGGTGACCTGGACGCCGCTCACTGACAACTTCGGAGCGATGGGGATTGGCGACATCGTCTTTAGCATGCTGGATCCAAGTCGTCAAACACTGTTCGCCGGTACGGGCGATTATCGGCCTGCGCCAGGTTCCTTGCCCACGAATCCGCGTGTTTTCGGAGGCGGACAAGGAATTCTCAAGACGACCGACGGCGGACAGACTTGGGAACGCATTACCCTCACGGAATCCTCTAACCCGAGTGTCGTTGCGATTGTTCCGACCTCGTTTGACAAAGAGCTTGACCCGGCGACCCCCGAAACGCAGGTCGTCCTGGCCGCGACACGCAGCGCGTTTGGCGAAGAAGGCGGCCTGTTTCGAAGCGAGGACGGCGGCAAGACGTGGACACAGATCTCCGGCGCCGACGGATCCTCCGACGGATGGGACAACGATTCGGACGGGTTCATCGACGAGGCCGGAGAATACAACTTACCGCCGGGTGGCGTCACCGGGCTAATTCAGGATCCGACCCTCCCTTACGGATACTATGCGGCGGTGGCCAATGATTTCGGAACCGACTTCTTCGGAACGGCGCCCAACGATCACAAGGGGATTTATCACAGCCTCAACGGCGGCGAGAGCTGGTTGCTGGTCGACGTCCCGTTTGCCGGAATCGAGGACGCATCACGGATCGATCTGGCCAGTCACCCCACCGGCGGCGTCTTCGCGGGTATCATTACCGGCGCAGAAACCTTCTTGACCACTGATGCCTTCCGAGGGGACTCGCAATTAGTGGTCGACAGTACGGCCGGTTTCGAAGCTCTGGATACGATTCATCTTGGCGATACCTGGGATGGAACCTTAGAGGAGTTGCTCGTCACGCGGGTCACCAGTCCCACGACGCTGGAGATTGCTTCCTTGCCGGGCGATCCTCCGCAAATGCACCTAGATCACGACCTCGGTCAAACCGTGCAACTTTTCGGTGCTCGATTGGTGAGCCTGTATCGCCGTGAGTCCGACGGGCTGACCTGGACGCCGCTGAGTGTTCCCCAGACCGACGAAATCGTTGCCACTTTCGGCATCCATCCGGCCGGGCGTGCGATGGAAAACTTTGCCATGCTGGTCGACGATGCCGATCCGCCGCGGTTGTTCCTCGGGGGTGACGAGCAGCCGCAGGAAAACAACCCTTACTTGCCGCTGGTCAACTCGCTCGGCAGCAGCAACCGCAGCGGACGACTCTTTGCCTAGGGACTGGACAATCCTGGAAGCTGGGATGCGATTACCAGTGATTATGCCAACAGTTCAGCACCGCATGCGGGCGCGCGGGATATGGCATTCGACCGGGACGGGAACGTTCTGTTGGCGACCGACGGCGGCATCTACCGGCTGAACGATCCAGACAACCCGGCCAGCCGGCGCTGGGAGTCACTCAACGGAAACCTCCGCATTGCCGAGCTGACTTCTGTGGCCTACGATCTGATCACCAGAACGGTCCTCACCAGCGCTGGGGAAATCGGGACTCCGTTGGGGACGATCGGGACTCCCGATCCATTAAGTTACGACTGGTCGTTGGAAGCAAGCCGATGGCGCAACGGCGGGATGGTCCTCTTCGACGGCCAATATACATTCTATTCCTCCCGAGAAAAGCTTGAGGATTTCCAGCGATTCCAGAGCGGTCAGCCGGCCCAACAGATCCAGCTTCGGGTTGATGCGTTGGACCAAACACTTCTCGACCTCGACCGTAAAGGGCTCGACAACCTCAGCCCGGTCACGGTTTATGCGGTTAACTCGGCGGATCCGAAACGGATGCTGATCGGTACCGATCAATTCGTTTACGAATCGTTCAATCAAGGGGACAACCTCAAGCGGATCCCCGGTCTGGCACTCGATAGCCGGGCCACCGCAATCGCTTACGGCGGAGAAGACCAAGGACAGACCGTTGCTGAAGTGGCTTATGTGTCTACGAGCAACGGTTTTCTTTACCGGCGCGGTCCGTCGGGCGGTTTCGAGAAACTACAAACCCCCGAACTTCACATCGTCGATATCGCCGTCAACCAACGGGACTGGCACGACGTCTATATCCTCGGCAAACGGCATGTCTTCCGATCGACCGATGCCGGCGATACGTGGGTGGAGATTACGGGGACACTCGCGAAGGACCCCAAGTATTGGTGGCCTCTGAACACGATCGAATGGATGGCCGATGCAGTCTGGATAGGCACGCCGATATCCGTCCTGCAATCCAGCATCGACCCGGGTTCCGATAACCGTTGGCGTACTGTCGGCTCGGATTTGCCCTGGCTGGCCGTAACCGATCTGGTGCCGACGTCCGACGGTGGATTGGTCGCGGCCACTGCCGGTCGAGGTGCGTGGATACTCGACGGTGCCGGAAGTGCGACGACGTTGGATATTCTCGGGGACGATTCCTCGAATATGGTTTACATTAAAAGCGACGAGTGGGAAGGCCGGACATCGTTCTACCTCAGTCCCGCAAGTCTGGCGAGTGAGACACCCGATCGGGTAATCCCAACGCCGTTCCTGCGACGCGTGTTTGTCAACCTCCAGGGCGGTGACGATGTGCTCGTGGTCGACAACTCGAGCGGACTTATCGATGTATCCACCTTCTTGTATTGGGCCGGCGAGGGCAGCAATGATCGCTTGGTGATTATCGGTCCGGAACACTCGCTGGGAAGCGTCTCCGGCGAACTGACTTCCGATGAGGGTGAATTGACGTTGATGGATCGCTACCGCGACCAGACGATCGAATACACGGGCGTGGAGTATCCCACCACGAACTTCCCGCTGCAGGTCAGCACGCCGCTGGAGGCTCTCGCGGCCGGTCTCGAGCGCACCGCGACCGCCTCCGCTGGTTTGTTGCAGGACCAACAGGTGCCCGGAATCGGCGGATCGCTGTCCGAGGCACTCAACGGGGCCGGATTGAGCGCGCCGACCGGCGTCGGCGCGGCCGTTGCCAAGGGCGCCGGCGATACCCACGTGCTCGATGCCCGCGCTGCCACGCAGAATCTCTCAATCACCGACTCGGCCAGCCAATTACTCCGCCGCTTGGTTGAAGAGGGAACCGGCGCGTTTTCCATCGCGGAAATCGGCTCGGCAATTGCCGATCTCAGTACGCTCCGCGACCGGCTCGACGCCTTGGACGCCACGCCGGGCAACGTCAGCTATACCGAAACCAACGGCGTCACTCGATTCGACATCGAGATCTCGAAGACCCTTGCCGGCGGGGCCGGGCTCGATGTCTCGGCACTAGGCGGCGCCATCGAACTGACCGGCGCCGCGCAATTGCAGGACGCCGGACCCGATATGGCTACCGGTCAGGCGGACGGGTTGATTCGTATCTACGAGTTGGCGGACGTCGTGGCAAATGCCAACATTACGCTGCTGGGCAATCCGACCGGAATCGACATGACAATGACGGCCACCGTGGCCGTCGCCTTGATCGTTCCTTACCTGGGCGATACGTTCGGGCTGGGTACGGCCGATGTCACCCTGACTTGGGACGACTTGCACGACCCGGCCAATGTGGGCATTGCGGTGGCCGTCGGACCGGCCGAGGCCCTGACCGGCCTGTTGCAGACCGGCTCCGAGACAGTCATGGGCGCGCTGGACGGGCTGCGCGATCTGGCCGACCGCTTCGAGGTGACCACCGGCTACGGCATCATGGATCAGAAGATCCCCCTGGTCAACAAGAGCCTGGGCGAGATTCTTGGCGGCAATCCTCAGCCGATTACGGTCGATTCGACGTCGATCGTGGCCGTCGGCGATGTAGCCAAAGTGAACGGTTTCAATCAGTTCAGCGTCCATCTGACCAACCTCCGCCTCACGTCCCAAGGCGTGGTGGCCGGCGACACGCTCGAGTATCTCGGCAGCGGCGGAGAGACGTTCACCGGGATCGTCGATTCCGTGGGCCCGGCCGATTTCACCGTGCGCTTCGACACGGCTTTGACCCAAGATCCCGACAGCGTCAATCCGCAGTTCGAGATCGTTCGTCGCGGCGGGTTGCAGCAACAGTTGATGGGGTTCTTAGGCGATCTGACCAACCCCAGCAGCATGAGTTTCAAGCCGCCTTCGGTCCAGGAATTGGTGTGGCAACTGGCCGAGTTGACCGGGATCGATCTGGAGACGATGCTGCAGAACGTCAGCTTCACCAGCGGGCCCGATCCTACGTTACTGATCACGCTGCCGCTGGACCCGGATCCGATCGAGTTGACACACAGCTTCGACTTCGGCGCCAAGATTCCCGGACTGGGGTTCGAGACGTCCGGGGACCTGTTGTTTACGATCGACCCGGCGTTTCAGATTACCGTCGGCGTGCGGATCGACCCCGACCCGAACATCCCGCTGGCCGACCGCTTCTTCATCGTCGACGATCCGGCCGAGGAATTGACCCTCTCGGTCACCGCTACGTTGGATGACCCCGTGCTGGAGGGCTGGATCGGCTTCCTCGACGTGAGCATGCAAGAGTCACCCGTGGGCCAGCCAAACAACGGCGGGATCTCCCTCAATGGAGTCTTGGGCGTTAATCTAGTGGAACCGACTCCCGGCGACGGTCGCATCGACTTGAATGATCTTGTGAACAATCCGTTGGACGTGTTCGACGTGGATCTGGCCGCCAACTTCGACATTGACGGGCTAGTGATTGAAGCTACC
>SDBS01004656.1_pt1 | contig 13430 bp, 17 predicted proteins | sample 2277091 | NCBI WGS metagenome assembly SDBS01 (sample SAMN10404972, study PRJNA504765) | marine sediment metagenome | isolation source: marine sediment core GS10_PC15, 163 cmbsf | place: Arctic Ocean: Southern Knipovich Ridge | collected 2010 | reverse complement strand
CATCTCCTCCATTAGGTTCTGGTTCTGGGTCAGGATCCGGGTGTGATTCGCCCCCATACTTTATGCGCATTTCCTCGGGTGTCCCATTGAACACGCCAACATCTGTCCGGTTGCTATAGGCGTGGTTCCATTCAGGCTCATACGACGAAGTTTGCTGCCAAAATTCCCATTCATCCCAGGGCTCCGGGATTGCGGGCTCTATATCATCTTCAAAATCATAGTGCCAGCATGCTACAAAGAGTTTGTATTCCTTTGTGGGCTTATCGTTGATCATGTACATCGGCCCTGTTAGCGGCCACATCCAATAACTGGTGTAAAAGCTGGGATCTTCGCTCATACGAATTACCATGTATGCGGTCACGCCGCTGATAACTACCTGCCACTCTGAGGCTGTAGCGTCCTTATTGGAGTATTTCTCTTGATCAAAACAATACCCAAGTTCTAAGTCTTTGCCCTCGATCTGACCCCAAAATACACTGGCTTGACCCACTCCACTATCTACATAGATGTAATGGTATCCACCCACGAGCAATCCAGCGTCTTTAGCGAGCTCATAGGCTAGTTCAAATGACTCATCGATCCTGTTCCCGTGGCTTGTTCTTAGGAACACTCCGTCAAACCCAGCTTCCTTCATAGCTACAAAATCGATGTTATCAAAATCGAGGGTAACGATCTCGTTTCCGTTCTCGTCAATGATCCTCTCAGCAAACTGCCACCAACTGAAATCAGCTATCTTTGCCTTACTCATCGTCTCTCCTCAAAAATTCATCGCTAATAATGCTTGTAGGTGGGGGTCATAAGGGACAAATAGCGGCCCCACCTTCTCTACCGCTGCGTGGGTTTCGATTATCTTTGCAGAACTACCACTGTAATTACCTGTAGCCACGCTCGTATCGGCGGTAGCTCCACTGGTTGAGTTTGTCACGATGATCGGATCAGGACCACCACCACTACCCGACTCAATTATTATCACTATACACCCCTCGTCAACCGTTGGATTATGGCATCTGCGAATTGGTTGCGGTCAGCCTCAACCGCAAGTTTGTTGCCGTCTTCGTCGAAGGTAACCCCCACGCCATAACTCATTCTAGGGTCGGGGATGAGTGAGTCATAAGCTACCCCACTCGGGAGGTCGAACCCTTCAATGAACCACCACTTGTCTGGTCTTACTTCGTTGAGCGGAACCTCGTTCCCCGTCGGGTCAAGGACCGTGGGTACCGCATCGAATTTATTGACCTTGTACTCAAACAGCCGGCCCGAAGGTTCGATCCACCGCACGAATAATTTAGGGCGTTGACCAGCAGTACCGTGGTCCGACGAGGATATATCGACTTGCCGGTTTACCCCTGCCGCTCTTGTCGTAGAGAATACCTTGAACCCGGCATTCCCGGAGTCGACCATGGCTTGGACCCCACTAGCCGCTAATGAAAAGTCGTTGAACGCCGCGTTTACCCAGGGACCGGCATCATTAAACAATAACCCCGCATCGTAGTCTACGCCAGCTTCCTCGCCGCCCGCACCCCCAGCCCATGGGTTAGCGCCATCGAGTAAATTCCAAGTTGCCCCGCCTTCGGTCCAATCTATATTCGCCGGTAAAACTCTAGCAATGGTCCTATCAAAAGATAAAGATATGTTCCCATGCACATATAGGGAGAGGATTGCCTCTTGAATTTTTGAGCCCTTGGCAATCGCCGAGAGGTCGAACTTGATATGGCCATCCTGGTTATTATTTCCTATGAACCCAACCTTGATTGCTATGTTCGTACCAAAATTGTTAGCGGCACTCGCTTCATTGATGTACGTATCAACTCCTGCGGCCGCCCCTGGTTGTAAAACGATCTCAGGCATGGTCTACCTCACCGGCCTTGAGGCTTGACGGTAATAGAATTTTAGTCCTTCCTCAAACCCTGCCACCCATTTGTTGAGCCCGCCATCGCCTACCGCTAGGATGCTTGTGATAAGTTCCCCGGCGTATCGATCGGTGTCGGCCTCTTGCTCGAGTTGGGTTATGTTGTTTTGAATATCCGTTGACACAACGAACTGCCCCACATCAGCGATAATCGCCGCTATGATGGTCGAGGCATCGGCGTCACCATTCAATATCGTTTGGTTGTACGTCCTCTTTAATAGGGTATGCCACGCCCCGTAACAAACAAACTTTAGTTCGGGGGTGGGGTTCATCGAACCGCCCTTGACCTTCCCAGCAAAATCGATCTGCCTAGTTTGGGGCGACGGGTAGGAGGTCCATGCCATCAAACTTTCGATATACTGGTTGGCTACCCCCAGACTTACCTCCCCACCAAGGATAGCACGCTCTGTGATACCAATTTTTGTTTGCGAGGCGACGTCGTTGAACTTTGTCGACCTTACGATAACACCAGCGTCGTTGTACCGGCACCACTGCCTGTTGAACACGTTGTTTAGGTCTAACTCACTCCGGACCGTGCCGGTACGCTCCTCAACTTTCCCGATGAACCCTTCCCAATCGACTAAGCCTTTATCGTTCTTGACCACTACGTACCGCATCCCACCATTTACTAGGAAATCACTCGTTAGGGTCCTATTGGTGAAGTCCGTATGGATACCAAACGTAAAGCGATAAAATCCACCTATGTCACGGTGCTCGATAACAGGTTTGACAATCTGTGACCGATCGAACTCCATGGCAAATTGTTCCCACTTTAAAATCGGGTTAGCTTTGACCATTACCGTAGCGATAGACATCTAATCGTCTCCCCGAAGGATTGAATAACAAGCGTGGGCGTACAACTCAACCGCAACGTGACAACCCATGCTCGCGATAAACGGCCCCTCACCCCAAGTACCGCCGACTCGAAAGTGCATCAATACAAAGTATAGATAGGTCTCGGTCTCAGGTTCGACCATCAACGACGGGCCTCCCCTGCCCCACTCCTCGGCGGGGTATAGGTAAGCACCATTACGAATAAATTTTCCGGTTCGTAGGCCAAGAACCCCGCCATCGACCTGGAGCACACTATCGCCCCTGAGTGCTGAGGTTCCATTGACCGAGTCCATGATAGGATCATCCAACTCATAACTCCATTTATCAACCGGGATCAGGATGAGTTGGGTAAAGTATATTTCCCCTGCCCCTGTAGTCCGCTCAGCATGGATCTCAAAAATAATATCAGCGTCCGTCAAATCGTCGGCGTTGGCCGCTCTAGTGAATGGGATCTTCAACAGACCGAGGTCAAGAACCTCCGGGCCGTTGTCGGACGCTTGGGGCGAAACCGTTTTCGTGTCGTACTTCGGGGAATATACCTCGCTCTCATGGATATACGTCCGGAGCATCACACCGAGATCTCCAGCAGCCCCGCCCGATTGTCTTGCGGTAATGAACACCCTATATTGCCCCACCCACGCACCCATCTTAGCGGTGCCAGTAATATCAAGACGATTTACCATCGTCTCGTCACCACCAAAATCACAGTGGGCGTTTGCCCCACCAGGGGAACGGACCTCCGGGTTGACAGCCGTATCCGTCTCAAAAGAAACGTTCCAGCCAGCAGGGTTATCATCACCACCAGCGTTGAGGTGCGATGTGAATACACCGGGATTTTCTTTCGACCCAATCACAATACGCGAGATGTTTGCGAACCCCTCATTCTCGTCTCCCCCGTAAGGGGCGTGGAACCTGGCGAGGAGATACGGAGGAACGTCACCGCTAAGTGCTGAGACAGGGATCCTGACTTCAGGTGTCCGTTGGGCGTAGTCAGGTTGACCAGCATGGGTAACCGCATGGACCGCGTACACTGGTGCAACGTGTGCTTCGACAATAAGAATCCAATACGCAGTAACACCATTTACGGCAACTGTAACCGCATCTGCTTTTGGAAGGACTGAAATAACTATGTCATAATCTGTCTGTTCTAGACAATCTTTCAGGGTAGGTCCTGGGAAAAGGGTGTACTCTGTACCCAGGGTCAACTCTACCCACCCACCGTTGTAATAATATAGCTTTAAGTCCGTGGTCGTCAGAGTTGCTGCAACAGAAAGTTTTGGCAGAACAATATGTTTTAGAAAATTGTCTGTTGACCCAATATCAATTTGATCATCGGTCCCAATCGGGTCCGGGAAAATGGTGAAACCATTCGTTCCGTGAAGATTCCCACTCCAAGCAGGACCGGCGGATATATCTTCATTAAAGATGTGCGTAATATTTACGTCATCCCTAAAATTTGAGACATGAACAAACACGGGGGAAGCTGAACCATTGGTCGGGGTCAAAGTCGTTACGGTCGGTAATACCCCTGGTTTGGTACCGCGCCAGATGTACCGCGAGATGGTCACCCCAAACTCACGGATGATCGACGAGTAAGTTACCTCGGGTCCAAACAGGTCGGGGCTCTCTAAGAACCGGCACCCCCATACGAGGGCATAACGCGCATTAGTCTCACCCGTGATCTGCATGGTGATATACACAGGCTGGTGGGACTCACGATACTCCTGGTCGGTGCGGTATAAAAATGCCCGTCGAAGGAGTTTGATGAGTACCCGTGTTTTGTCGGCCAGGTCGTCTTGATCTGTACCATGAACAACCAGCTCCCAGTTCTCCACAAAGAGAAGGGCGTCCTCGCCCGGAACCTTTGCGTCGTACGCAGCAGGATCAAACCTCGTGGTCCCAAAACCGCTGGGGGACTTTGCCGCGATCGCAGCTTTATCAGACAAGTCAACCGTCAAATCATCGTCAGTAATCGTTGCGGTCCGTGCCATCTTATATCAACCTCGCTAAGAGTGCTGCTAGTTCGCGTTCGTCCAGCTCCCGTTCGATTACCACGTTAGCGTTTTCCATGATATGAACATCCTTGTCCATGTTGATGTTTGCACTTGCCTCCAGCTTCTCCCAAAAATCAGTCGGTAGAGAAAATGGTTCGACCTCAAACCCGAGCTTGATGTCTCGAGGGCCCGCCAACTCCCTAGGAGGGAGAGCAGCTTCACCTATACCCATTCCAAGAGTTTGACTAAGGCCAGACAGCTCCCGCTCCCACCACTTTATGGGTAGGATGTTCTTGGCTATGTCCTGCATGACATCGGTATCCATAACGATGTCCATAGGCTTCATTCCCTCACCTAGACCATCAAGCAACTCCCTAGCCTCACTGATCGGGATATTCAACGCCTTTGCTAAGTTCGCCTGGGTCTCCCAGAAAGTCAGGTTCCCAAGGGTTTCCTCAAGGGCGAACGCCTCGACCAATAGCGGCTCGTACCACTTCGCTGCATCCGCCGGGCTCATCTGCCCGGACTCAACCGCAGACGTAATCGCCGCCTCAGCAGCCATGATCGCACCACCGCCCGCAGCCATGAATGCAATATCCTCTAGTCGTTTTTCAATGACTGATTTTATACCAGTATTAATGGAGTCAAAATAATTTATAGCCGCCTTCTCTGCCCGCTGGAATTTACCAACGGATGAATCCACGGCAAAGTTATGCTCTCTCAGTGCGTTGGTAGCATGTCTCCCGGCCGCGGCCATTCCCTCGGTACGACCAGCCGTCTCCTCCATCCGCAAACCTAGCCCCCACACAGCTTCAGTATCGGCAAGTGCGATATTGGTCAATCCTGCTTGAACCCGAGCTAGTTCCTTTGCAATATCAATTGTTTGACCCTGGAGACCATGGGAAATTCTTGCCAAGTCGTTTTGCGCTTCCCACTCAGCGATCAATTGTTCCTTGGTCTTGAAAACCATCCCCTCCGCTTCCGCAACCTCCCGCGCACCTTTCAAATAGTCCTCGTAACTTGTTACCGTGCGGGCAATTTTATCTGACTGTTCTGAGAATGCTTTGTTTGAGGCATCAAGAGAAACCTTCGCGGCAACGAGGGCGGTTATCAGAACTGCAATTACCCCCGCCACTAAACCTATCGGTCCCAAGGCACTAGCCGACACTATACCGAGGGTTTTGAGTCCAGCAATTAGGGGTGGGAGCATGGCAACCACCAATAAACCCGCACCAGCTAAACCAGAAAAAGCGGTTATAGCGGCAATGACAACCGCTATCGTTGCTTGCTGCCCCGAGCTCAGGTCTTGGAAACCCTTCAATAGTTTAGTGACAAAATCAACAGCACCGCCCAGGGCAGACACGAAAGTCTCACCAATAATACGCCGACTTTCTTCGACGTGTCGGTTGAGGGAAAGCATCTTCTTGCCAGCAGTTTCCATTGCCGCTTCGTACACACCAGTGATCGTAGCCCCCTGTTTTAATACTTCGTTTAGACGGGCCTGGATTACCTCTTGGGTGGTTAATTCATCCTTTGTTTTACCGAGGGTCTTTGCTAAGTTCTGTTGGGACTTCATGAAGTTGAGGTTCAACCCCATCCGCCGACCCATGAGAACGTTACCGGTCTGGACCACGAGTGTAAGACGCCGGAATGCCTCACTGGAGTCAATATTAGCGATCACGGCGGCGTTCTGTGCTAAAGTCGCTAACTGAGTTGCAAAAGACAGGTCAATTTGAGACTGCATCATCAACGCCATGGCTTGGCGAGTTTTCTGCAGGGTGATACCCTGGCTCTTGATACCAGTCTCAAATTCGTCTAATTGGGTTGACGAATACCCGGCGGTTCTCCCGAGTTGCTGAACCACAATGTCTAAGGTCTCAACCCGTGCGGCTAGTTTAGTAGCACCAATGAGGAATGCCATGCCAGCTACGGCCACGGCGGTAAGCGCAACTCCTAATTTTTTCGCAGCATCAGTGAGTTTTCGTTTTTGTTCGGCCAGGGCAGCCGTTCTTTGTGCTTGCAGGGCCATAGCTGCATCAGCACGTTTGCTTGCGGCAACTAGACCATCAAACCTCTTGGATGTCTGGGCCGTACGAATTTCTGCACCCTTCAACCCAGCTACAAGGGGTCTAGAATCAACACCTAGTTTGACGAGCAAACTTTTGAGGGTACCACCAGCCATCAGCTCTTATCCTTGCGTTTATCTTTTCCGTCGAACGCCATCGTCCACATAGCGGCCATTGCTATCATTTCTTCTTCGGTCTGGTCCTCTTGTTCTTCCGCGTATTGTGGTAGGAAGTCCTCTATTTCATAAGGTTTCTGATCCTTGCCCCGATTAACATTGGCGATGGTCGATGCCACTAAAGCATGACCTACATACTCAGCCCGTCTACCAAACGGCTCGAGTTGTTCAAACGCCATCCATTCGGCGAGCTCCCTGCTAGAGACCCTACCAAGGAGCTCGGTAACCGTCATTCCTCCGAGGGCGAGGGTGAGTCGAAAGCAGAATCTTCGAAAGGGCTCTCTTCGAGTCCCTCCGTCAACTCTTCGACATCCTCATCGGTAATACCGGATAATTCCTGGGCTTTCGTGAACACACGCTGTAGAGCAGCGGCACTCTTTCCCCCAAGTTTCCGTGCATCCTTCTCTGAAAAAAGACGCTTACCGTCCTCATCGCAAATCGTCATGCTGCAGAGTTTAGCGCGCATGTTCGCCAGATTGAGGATCTCCTTCGACTTGCCTGGTTTCCCACCCGTACTAAATTTTATGATGTCCCCTTCGAACTTATCGCGTTCCAGCCCCGTCATTCCTTTGACGTACACGCTACCACCCCACTCTGGGACTGGTACCTTTTCAATCATAATATCGTCGGCATCCATAATATCCTTGGCGCCTAATACGCGATCCAATATATCCTTTACAGACATCGTAATCTCCTATTTGATTAGTCTTATGCTAACGTCGGTTCGCCTGTGAGTTTGAATTTTGCGGTCGCGGTCAATGCCCCACCAACGGGTGCACCTGGCTCAAAGCCTACAACAAACGCGTTGAAGGTCCACTCAACCACACTAACAGGAAAAATCAAGCTGTAAGCGGTCGACGCTCTACCCTTTAGGTCATTGATAATACCCCCGGCCGCGTCCTTGTGCGTTGCATCTTCCGGATCGTACACGAGTTCTAGTGTGATCTCGCCGGATCTCAGAATGGTTGCAACGACCTCTTCCCACGCCCCGGAGGAATCGTGCGTGGTTACGTCGTCAACATCCAAGGACATACTTGGTCCCGAGATATTCTTGACGTTGGCGATTGTTACCGCCCCTCTTTCGAGAATTGCCCCTGTTGCTGCATACTTTGTCATATCTTCTCCTTCTCCTTATTCTAGGGTTGGCTGACCTGAAATCTTAGCTTTCACGGTCGCCGTTAGTGCTCCCCCAACGGGGGCACCAGGTTCGAAACCGGAAACGTAACCGAAAAATGTCCAATTCAATGCCCCGCCCATGAACATAAGATCGAAGAACGTCCGGTCTTTATTCTTCAACCTGTAAGCTAAACCGTTCGTGGCGGTTGCATCGTGTGTGTCATCCGCTGGATCGTACACAATCTCCAGGGTTACTTCGCCAGTCCGAAGGATGGTCGCAACGACCTCCTCCCAATAAGCGGTTGAGTCGTGAGTGGTCACATCGTCAACGTCCAATGAAAGCGCTGGACCACCAATGTTCTTGACCGCGGCGACCTCTACCTGTGCGATCCCTGCTTCGGTGTTAACTGAGCCTGCATTAGCGGTAATACCTGTTCCAGCATACGTCCATACCATCTCGAGGGCTCCATCATTGGCAGCGCCAAGTAACCGTTCGAGTACCACGAACGAGCCATGACCATAGATGCGGTATTTAGCAATGACATCTGCCTCGAGTTCTAACCCTGCGATGATTTTGGCAACTATTTCTTGCTCAGTATCCTCGTCCAACAAGGCTATAACTGCGGTTATATTTACGGTAGCGTCATCCACATCCACACTTATATTGTTAGAGCTAGTGGCCTCTCCGGTAGGACAAATAACCTCACCAGTAAGAATCTGTGCGGTACCTATCTCAAGATGGGTACCAAATGCTGCATACTTTGTCATATTTTACGCCTCCTGATGCCAAATAAAGTAATCGCTTCGGCTCCGATGTAATCTTGCCTCGGGTATGTACTCCGTTGACTCGTCCTCAGCCAATGCCGCCCGGATCGTGTAATTGTTCGGTGCGGTACCGATCGAGCCTACCTTTCCATGTAGGGCCGCCCTTACCTGATCCGTGATGGCTTTCACCTGTAGGGCAGTGTTACCCCAGGCATCGAATTGAAACCGGGGGTTAGATAAATCACCCGTTGATCCGGATGAGTCGTGGGTTAATATCCTCGGCGTCGAGATCCGCTGATAAGTCAAGCAGGGTAGTGTCGCACCCTGGGGGATCCTGAGTGGATACACCCGGTCGCCGATCAAGGGAACCAATCCAGCGAAAGTTGAGAGATAACTCCCTATACCGTACTCAAGTACAGTCATGTCGCCTTGTCCAAATTACGCCAAACTTCGGCCTCAACCGCCCCTTGTATACTCTCCTCGTTCTCGTCGAGGGCTGGTCGCATGTAGGGTCGGGCCGGGATATGAACTATGTTCGCAAAGACCCTTACCGCACCCTTGACCCAACTCAAAACCTTGGCGTTTATCGGTACGATCACCCCACCAAACTCGTGAATCGCTGCATAAATCACATTGCTAGGACCGATGTTCACCTCAGCAAGTGTCTCTGACTTTGACTCTTCTGTGACATTGATAGCATTCATCAAGTTACCGGCCTGAACCTCGAGTCCCGGACGGCCTCTTGAGACATTTACCTTCGCATGTCTCTCGACCACGTGTCCACCAGCCTTTGCCGCCTCCATCAGTACGTCACTCGTAATAGCATCGCGTACCGCGGCAAAATTATCTTCCAAGACCACCACCATCGATGTCATGTCTCAACCCTCTTTAGTAGCAAGCGAACCCCGGATGGGCCCCGTTGAATCGGCCCTACTATCTCGTAGACTAACGCTGCGCCCAATGCCTCCCCAAATCTCTTAGTCACCTTTATCCTATCCTTGTGACCTGGGGCTGAAGCGATAGGCAAACGTATCGTAGCGTCGTATTCCAGCAGGGTCTTGTCCGTTTGGTGCCGTTCTATTCCGGAACGCATATCTAACCCACAAACAACCTCTGCGCCGTCAACAGGCCACGTCTGGACGAGTTCTCGCATAGAGTCGATAGTCTCAACGACCGCCTGAAATTTGCACGTGTCCATCATGTGGTTGTCTTGAGTTGCCCTCATATTGGTTAGGTCTATAGCCGAGAACATTATTTATCCTCGGACTTTTTCTTCCTTGATCTTCCGAACGGCTTTCTTTTCTCGGGATCCGGTTCCTTCTCAGACTCCGAATCCGATTCTGGCTTGTCATCTACCGGGTCGTCGTTAGTTGACACATCTGGCTCATCTTTCACCTTCGGTTCGTCTTCACCAAGTCCCTCGCCGCTTTCACCATATTCTGGTGTTGACTCACCCTCACCATGAGTGGCGATCTCAGCCTCTTTCTCGACACCGTCCACCTCAACCTTTACTGCCTCTTCCTCGACCTTCTCGGCCAGTGTGGGCTCTGGTTTCTCAACCTTTTTCTTTGGTGCCTTGTAGGTTGCCGCCGGCACAAATCCAGCACGCTTTAGACAATTAAGTCTATTCTCAGCACTTGCTCCCTCAGTGGGAACCATGCGTCGTGCGCCAGTCTTAGGATTAATTAACTCTATTCTTTTCATGTTAGTTTATCTCCTCAGTCACTATTCTTCTGGGGTACGGATGTAACTTGATCGTCTTTGTGGCCCGTCGACTGCCATAATGCCGAGCCTTTTTCGTGTACTGCTCAAACTTCTGACTACGGGAATATTTACCGCCATCGGCAGAGAAATCGAAATCTTCTGCGATGGCGGCTGCTTTTTCTTCCCAGATGTCCCTGGCGGCTGCGTTTAGATCATAAGTGGGGATCCACTCATCACGCTCTGATAACGACGGGGGCTCTGTAGTGAAGTCTATTTCATACGGGTCGTTCCCGAGAACATCCAATAACGCGTATGTCTCGATGTACTCATCGATCAAAGCGTCATCGTATGTAGCTTCGGTCGGTTCGTCTACCATCTTCCGTAGACGAACCGCCATTGCATCAGTCGCAGCCATCGGCTACTCCTTGCTTATGCCAAACGGATGTAATGCACGAACAAGGACGCCAGTAAACCGGTTGAAACCTGGGCTGCGCTAGTGAAAGTTAGATACTCGTCGGCTGGCCACAGCAAACCCTTGGGGGTCGTTGCGGCTGCCTCGGAGGCCAAATCAGTACCGATCGCCTTGTGAACAGTCCCATCTGTTGCTTGCATGTCGAAAGCACTCATCATGGTCGAATTATCTGTGCCCGTCGCTCCGATACCAATATTGAAGGTAGACGCGGCATGTGCTTCCTCCTCAAGATAGAGGATAGCATCGACAATCTGGAGTAGCACACCCTCGGGGTTCAATACCTGCCCGACCAAACCGGCAGCTACAGCGTTCCCCACAATATCAATTTTTAGCCATCCCGATTGTGCAGCATCAGTTGATCTCACTACTGTCATAATTATTCTCCTTGAGCGCGGGGCTAACCGCGCTCACTGTTTGATTAGATGTTAGAGCGCAATAGGCGCTTCGGCCTCATGTGACCCATCAAAGTTGCGTCCCCACATATTCGTGGTGTTGTTATCCCCGAACGGAGAACCGCCGGAGTTTGCATCTATTCCAGCGTCGATTGCTTGATTGTCTGTGATGTAGTACCTCGAAGATGCTCCCATCATCGCAATCGCTTCGCCAGGACCAAACCCAGTCGGCAACGAGAATATGTTGCCTATGATTCGTCCAGCCGCAGTTCCACCAGCGGATATTACTATGATTCCCTGAGGAACATGGTCAAAGAAGTTATCCTTGAACAGATTCCAGGAACCGTTGGACGCATAGTAAATGCCGCCTACAGTTAGGCCGTCTAGGAACATACAGTTGGTAATCGACAGATGGTGGTCTGGGGTATGGACTCCCCCCGTATAGACCCCCCATGTCCCCAGATAGAACATACACTTATTGATCACATTTCTCTGGGACCACTCTAGAGTGGCAAAACCAACTCCATGGGAAGTTGCGCCAGCATACAGCGTCAAACCCTCAATGCTAATATCGGATGCTTGGAACGTAAAGCAATCGGTATCGCCCGTGGCAATGACCGCGCAGTTTGTGGACTGTGCATCAACCGCATAGGGATCTCCGATAATTCTCACGTTGGCCTTGTCAAGCAAAAACGGAGTAACCTCGCCTGTGACCACACCTCTGGTAATAAAGATGCTGTCGTAAGCTGCAGCAGTGGTCCGATCAAGAGCCTCTTGCAGAGTTGCCAAAGGCTTCTCAGGTCGGTCCCCAGGAGAGGAGTCGTCACCATCTGCACCATGCACGTACCAGTTTTTCGATGCTATTCCACGAAGCTGGCCTGCAAGATGACTTGTCTCTATTTTTGGATATAAACCCATGTCATACCTCCTTTAGGGGATCAACACGCCGAACGGATACCGGTCACCCTCGGTCTCTTCAATTCGGTTAATTGGATTAGGAACCTGCCAGCCGAGTCGCATGACCACACGTAGTGCAACCATGTCTTGCTGGAACAGGTTATAAACGATTGCCCCGGTCGCGTCCTGAATCACTCCAGAATCCTCCATCTTAAATGTCACATCCTGGCGAATTGAATAAACTAGCTGAGTCCAATCGCCGGAGAACATGTGGCACTGAGTCGCGTCCATTGAGCCGTTCCGTGGGAATACCATCGGATCGCCATCAATTGCATAGGCGGTCGCTCCCTGTACGGATGAGGTGAAAATCAACCCACCGTCAGCATCCCGAAGGTCACGCATTCGAGCCCTCAAACCGAGGTCGGCAACGTGCCCCGAAGGAAAGTACCCGTCAGCCTCAACTTGAGCAACCACACCACCGACGCCCAAAACATCCGCATAAATATCAGCACCGGCGCCTATGGTCACGTCGTTACCGGCTGCTACGGAGGCAGCAAGTAAGTCGGTTGGCCAGGTTGCAGGGGCATTAGTTCCGAAGAAAACCGCGTCATCGATAACTAAACCGATGGCCGCGACTACCTGGGGTTTAACCTCATCCCAAATGGCATAAGCGGAATCGTCAAGAACTGCCTCTGGAATGGGTACGATACAGGCAACTTCCTCGGCGTTAATATACTTGTTCTCCCAATTGATCTCGGTCGTTTGTTTCTTGCCGGTATCAGTTGGATTAACAAAATAAGCGGTTGGGAACAATGACAGAACGGGCATACGATATTGCGCCCGAGTCATGTTGGCCAACCGACGACCAAGCGAAAGAATCGCTGAGTCCTCGACTACCGCCTGTATGATCTCCCGTTGTGCTTCCTCGGGAATAAGTGCAGCAGCGTCATCTCTTGAAATTAAGCTATTGTAAGGCATCTGGCCTCCTCATTTATTGGCTCCGTGCTTGGCTTCGGATGAAATCGTCCATGGAACCGCCTTTCTTTAACTCGGTTCCCAAACCATCACCGGCCCCGCCTTCGGGCTTACGGCCCTTATTAACAAA
>SDBS01004654.1_pt1 | contig 13435 bp, 10 predicted proteins | sample 2277091 | NCBI WGS metagenome assembly SDBS01 (sample SAMN10404972, study PRJNA504765) | marine sediment metagenome | isolation source: marine sediment core GS10_PC15, 163 cmbsf | place: Arctic Ocean: Southern Knipovich Ridge | collected 2010 | reverse complement strand
CCCCATTTCCGCCCCATGCACCTCAAGGCTTGCATTGAGGCCGGCAAGCACGTATTTGCTGAGAAACCGGTGGCCGTCGATGCACCGGGAGTGCGGTCTGTACTCGAGACCACAGAGTTGGCCAAAAAGAAGAACTTGTGCATCGTATCGGGACTCAATGGCCGGTATTCGCCCGCGTCACAGGAAATCATTCGATGCATCCAGGATGGCGCCGTCGGTAAGATTGTAGCGATGCATGCGGCCCGCTATGGCGGCGGTGTCTGGGTCCGTCCGCGCAAACCCGGGATGACCGACATGCAATACCAGATGCGCAACTGGTACTACTTCACTTGGCTCTCGGGTGACTTCAATGTGGAGCAATTCGTGCATCAACTGGACCGCATGGCTTGGATTATGAAAGATCAGGCCCCGCTCCGCTGTTACAGCACAGGCGGACGCCAATCACGCACAAGCCCAGACCACGGCCATATCTTTGACCATTTCAGCTCGGTGTTTGAATATCCCCGGGGCGTGCGCGTATTCACGACCACGCGTCACCAACGTGGTTGTACCAACGAATCACAGACCATCGTGATGGGCACCAGGGGGATCGCCGACCTGAAGGCAGGGACGATTACCGGCGAGAACCCGTGGCAGGCTGCGCGCCGTGGACGGGTCAACAGCCATCAACTCGAACAGGATGCGTTTCTTGCTGCGTTGCGCGCCGGAAAGGTGATCAACAACGGTAACTACATGGCCAAGAGCACCTTGTTGGCAATCATGAGCCGGATGAGCGCATACACAGGCCGTAGTCTCACGTGGGAGCAGGTCCTTAATTCCAAAGAGGACCTTTCACCGTCGGGATACACATGGGACGCCGAACCCCCCAAGGCGGAAGTGGCCGTACCAGGTGTTACCCAATTTGTCTGATCGCGCGGGCCGGCTTGATGTCACTACACTGCAACCGGGCAAAAGATCCGCTCAGATGGAAAAGTGTAGGATCAGATCTCCCATCCCTTGCGAAAATGGCCGTGGATGACCGGCTCCAACTGGGGTGCATTGGTTGCCTTCATATTGGGCCCGTCCCAGTGGAGTGTAGTGCCTGTTCGCAAGGCCACTACCCCGAGCAGGACGATCTCGGTCAGGCGAGCGCCATACTCGAAGTTCGAGCTGGCCGGTGGGCCGCCTTTGCACGCTTCGATCCAATCGCGACGATGGCCCAGGGAGCGAGGAATCGTCGCCCGAGGCTGCTCGTAATCCCGCATCTTTTTCTCGGGGATGATTCGCGGAGACGCGCTCCATGTACCTGACAGAATGGCCCCCTGGTCTCCGACAAGCAGTGATCCGCCGTTAGGGGGTAGATTCCGTCTGAGTTCCAGGCAATCGGGCCTCGGCGGCCGTATCCCGCCATCGTACCAAAAGAGATCAACCGGGGGCTGAGCGCCGCGTGCCGGGAACTTGTAGTGACACGTGGAGGCTATGGGAGTCGTCTCCTTGCTGAGTTGTGTTGAACTGGCCTCGACCAGGGTGGGGTGCTCCAAATTCAGGGCCCATACGGCGGTATCCAGCGTGTGACATCCGAAATTGCCGAGCTTACCGCCGCCGAAATCCCACCAATAATGCCAGATCAGGGGCGTGTATGCGGGATGGTACGGCCGTTCTTTGGCAGGCCCCAGCCAGAGATCCCAATTCAATCCCTCCGGCACCGGTGGTGTCTCCTTGGGACGTTCGGTAAAAGTCGGTATGCGATTCTCGCCGGCCCATGCGTACACCTGGCGTATCTTTCCGATGGCTCCGTCACGAACCCATTCCACGGCCCGCCGAATGTCGTCAGAGGAATGGCCTTGATTGCCCAATTGCGTGGCAACCTTGGCCTCACGTGCAGCTTCGGCGATCCTGCGAGCCTCGTACACAGAATACGTAAGAGGCTTCTCGCAGTACACCCCCTTGCCGGCGCGGATTGCCGCCATGCTGGCCACGGCATGTATGTGGTTCGGTGTGGCCACCACCACGGCGTCGATGTCTTTGTCGGATCTCTCCAGCATCAAACGAAAGTCGACATATACCTTACAGCCGTGATGTCCCTCGGATCCGGCTTGGCGATAGTGGTCCTCGATCGCTTTCATTGCAGACTGGCGACCGCCATTGTGCCGGTAGTAGAGATTGCTGTTGTCCCAAAACCGGGCCACATCACAGATCGCCGTGATCTTCACATCACTGTGTGTCAGCAGCTTCTTGATATTGGTGATTCCCTGGCCTCCCGTACCAATGACCGCAACATTCAATTGGTCACTCGGCGATATATGCCCGGGTCCGCCCAGGACATGCCTGGGAACAATGCTAACTGCGGCCAGTGTCGTCGATTTAGCGATAAACTGCCGACGGCTCAGATTTCGTTCTTTACGCATCACTTGAACTCCTTATTTAAAGACGGTTGCGAGTTTTCCGGCACAGCCTCGAGCCATTCAATTATCCGGCACCGCGGGGATGATGGGTGCACTGATGGCAGGTAGTTTTGGCGGTGCCACCTCTGAATTGTCCAGTAAGTACTGAAACATCAGATAGTCGACCAGTTCGTGATAGGCATATCCTACTTGTGTCAGGCAATGCTCCGCATAAGCGTTTAAGAACCGTTCGACACCCCCGGCACCATTTTTCCCGACAACCTCAGCGGCTGTTCTTTCCACGTGCGTCTGGATCTTGAAAAATGCTGCTTCTGCGGGTCTAAACACGCGTTGAATATCCTGAACCGCGTCTTGATATCTCAGGTTGTTAGCCAGACTGAACACCAACCGGAAGTTCCATGGTATCTGGTTGCGGTTTATCCGGGTATAGTCCGGGGCCTGGTCCCACGCATCCGGCAGATCGGTCACTCCGGCATAGATGGGGACAAAGCAGCTCGTGTAGGCCGGTCCATAGGCGAACCACAGGCAGTTCCCGACCGTATCCGGCAGCCAATCTCTGAGTTGTGCGACAAAGACGTATCCGCTGGTAGGAGTACAAAGGGCACGCTTTGGCTTGATGTCCAGCAGGTCAAATAGTTCCGTTGGTCCCCAGGGACGTGCCAATGGGCTCTTTTTACCCTGGGGATTGAACGCTGGGTGCTCCGTAAGATCGAACTCGGTTCCCTCATAGCCGTCTCGCATAACGTCTATGAGTCTCTGGACGGTGAGTGGCTGGTCCGGTTTTACGGAAAATGGGTAGCGATCCACCAAGGGGTCGCCTGTGGCTTGCAGACCCAGTGACGGGGCAGCCAGACTCAAGGCCCGCCATTCGCGCAGGGAGTTATAGGTGCTGCCCGGATCGCCATACACGTCGTGCCATACGAAGGGATCGCCTCTTTTCCAGATTCCGAGCTCTTCTGCCAGGGAGTGGATGTTGGGGGACGCCATGAACATGTCGCGGTTTTCCAGGTCGACCTTGCCGATACGACTGCGATTGGCACTGCACCCAACCTCCCCGTCCGGTATGCGCTGGGCACACCAGAGGCCGCCCGGTTTACCGCTGTCAGCCGTCCATTCCTCACCCGGGCCAAAGATCTCCATGAGCCAGGCTTCTTTGTCGTCTGCAATCGGTAGGGCCACCCCGGCGTGGGGAGCGCGGTAGTATTGAAATCCGTACTGCTCGATCATGGCGCCGATTATTCTAATGGCCTGGCGTGCGGTTCGGGCCCGCATCAGAGCATTGGCTATCAACGAGGTTGTCCAGTGGTTGCTGTTGGGGCCGACAACACCGCGCGTACACGCCAGTCCGGAGCGCATGGGTAAAAATTCTATAGCAATGCTGAGGCCGTGTTCGTTCATGCCGCCTGTGGTCATATTCTCGACATTACCAGCCAGAATGATGCTGCGATAGGTCTCCTCTACCGGTAGATAGCCCACAAGATCATAGCCCTTGCGCAGATTGGACAGGTACTCCTGATGTGTCTTGGGTCTGGGGAGATTCCAATACATGGGGAGCTTGGTGCCTTTGGGGTACTTCTGCGCAGGCATGACATAAATCAAACCCATGATGTCGCCGTCACACGAGCTGCTCATCAGAACCGAACCATCGGACGTCGCCTTTTTGCCGACCAGAATGGTCGAGCATGCGAAGGCCTCCCGGGGCGACCAGATAAGCGATCCTATAAGCCAAATCAGAACGATGAATCTCCTGGATCTGTTATTGATAACATTCATAACCGTGCTCCTTTAGGACCTAAAGGGGTGATCGCAATACATTTTCCATGTTTGAACCTTTATAATAACAGAATAACATGAGAACGGCGCAGAGTCAACGGGATTCCAAGGTGACATTCCTTTGATTACTCAGAAGGATTCGTTCTGAGTTAACCGTTGAATTGAGAGCTTTTGGGGATACTATTGATCAAAGTTATAGACAGGACCGAGTTTCTGTGTGATGTTGCGCTTTCAAACGTGCAGAACCATAAATCATTTGGCAGCTTCGGCAATCTGAATATCTCGTTTCACCTGATCACTATACTGTTCCCATGAAAATACAGCCTCGTGTTTCTGCTTCAATCTGGATAGTTGAACGGCAGGTACCGGATTATAATGCTGTTGTGTCGCTTCAATGATTTCCTTCCAGTGTTGAGCGGCGTTTTTGAGAAGCAGAACTGCTTTCCTCTGTTGTCCTTTGGCCTTTGTTTTACGGAAAGTTTCCAGTGCTGTTCCGGCACGCAGTTTATCAGCAAAATAAAGGCTCAAATAAGCCCAGGCTTGCACATCTGCAATTTCACAATTGAGTGTATGAGCTTCCTGCCTTGCTATATGCTGTAAACCTTCGACCAGTTTCAAGGCTCTATTTCCATCATTCTCCAAATCGTCGGCCAGTTCCAGGGGAGTCAAAAGGGCGTCTTCAATCTTTTTGTTGCCAATCATTGATTCTACATAATCCGAAATAGATAAGTATGTGGGATCGAGTGTTCTATGTTTGATCAGTTCATCTATCGAAATAAAGGGTGAGACCTTATCATTGAAACCATTTTGAACGGGAGCAAGGAATCCTTCCGAATAGAGCGTGTAATCCCAAGTGGCGCTATGGAAAGAGGCCAGTCTCAGCGGCATACGGCTTGCCAGAGCATAAGCTTCTAATAGTTTATCACCGGTATTGTTGCCGTAACGGCGATTGAAATCAGCCGCAAAGACCGTATCTGGAGTATTCGGATCGTACAATAATCGTCCCCATAACTTGTAAAACAACCATTGTTTTTCAAAGGCATACTGCCAGGTAATGTGGTCATTCGGCTTATGAGAGTAATCTTTAGCGGGGATATATCCTTCAGAGCCTATGAAATACCCGCCGACGTAATCCCTGCCGTTTACGGCAATGTGTTCCCGTATGAAATCAGGCTGTCCCCACCGGAGAATGAAAAAGTCTTCATTCCGAATCATCCATACTATCTGATAGTTTGTAGGTTTTGGTCTCCAAAATCGCTCATCGATTTGCCCGGACGAGTAGTCATGGGTGATAGCCAACCTTGGTGTCGAATAGCCATGAGACCAATTGAATTTGACCTCCACCCAAACCGGATCCGGAAAGTTCGCTTCGTCTATAACGCGTCGCATCTCAAGAGGAGAACCGGCCAGCACTGAACGATGAATGAACTTTGCCGGACGCTTTGCCTGTTTCATACCTTTTATGAAAGTATCTTGTATCCAGTCCTCCCGTTCTTTGGGCGTCATACCGTTCATCCAGTCCGCCAATGTGACGCCGAGCCCTGTGAGGTCTTCGTACTCATCAATCACCTGGGTGACACATTGGCGGGTGTATTCACGGACAATTTCAGATTTATCGTTTCTTTCCTTGACGCCATGAGCTTTGGCAAATTCAGGCGAAACAACAATATTCCAGTTTACGATGTAGGTTTCTATCCCACGCTCCTTCGCCATACTAAAGAGTCGACGCCAGAAGCGCTGCCATTGGGCAAGTTCCCTATCAGAGAAAGGACATGCCTCGGAAAAATCTTTTGGCCGAATCATGTATGTGAATGGGTGGAGATTCCACAACGACAATACGTTGAAGTGATTCTCAGCCATCATATCCAAGAAACGCTGCCAGAAATTCAAATCTCGGCAGGTTTGAGTGTGTAGGTTCATAGCCGGATTTTCGCTGGGCCTATAGGACGACCATGGGAGGTTAAACTTGATCGCACGAAACGCAAAATGCGGATTGGTAACTTTTTCCTCAACTTCTCTCAAACCGCTTTTCATCTGAATCTGTTCTGTTAAATCGAGCGTCCCATACATCGCACCTGTTTCATCGCGGGCAATGACGCAGATGATAACCTTGTTGCCGGAGCGAAATTTTATAATTTGAAAACCTTCTTGTTTTATCAGGGGATTGATTGACTGTTTCATGGGTGTGGCCGGCAAAAAAACTGCCTCTGTCTCGTCTGCCACAATAATAATGTCTTTATCTCTGATATCTGCGAGGTCGTAAACTACAGGAGTCTCATTTGCCTTTCGCAGAGCGTCTGCCAGTCTGGAAACTGCAAAATTTAATTGGGCGCAATCTGTTCTATATGCAATAGAAACATCTGCTTGAACAGGCAAGATAATTACAAACCAGGCTGCAATAAAAAACAAGATTTTAGTGTATAATACTAAAGGGCTTTTCATGATACACCTCACATAACTATCATATACAAATTTTCAGAGGCAATTGTTTAGCACTTTCCATCCAGACCGGGAGGACAAACTGAATTCTTTAACGAGCCATCGGAAAACCCATCAAATTAAACTCGTATTGCACAAAATCAAAGAGTATAATGCAACCACAAAACTGCACAAGTGTAATGTTTAGAATTAAATCAGGTATTGGTCTCCAACAACTATATTTACCTATAGACGGAACTAAAATGAAAATACTAATAAAGAACCTAATGCAGCTATCAATCATTCTTCCTGTCCTCGTGATTCTCTCTTGTTCGGTAATTCACAGAGGTACCTCCGCAATTGGTGGAATTTATTGATTTGCCACGTAAATGACATTTAAAGAACCGAAGGACAGAAAATGGATCGAAGAGAATTCTTAGGAGCAATAGCAGCGGCAGTTGCCACAGGAGCCGGCTGTACGCAACCAATCTCAGGAGTTGAATCCGGCAAGCTAAAAAAATCAAAGGAAGCAGCCATCCCAAAACGAGCTTTGGGCAAAACCGGCGTGGACGTGAGCATTCTCGCTCTGGGCGGGGTCATTGGGATGCAACTACCGCCTTCAAAGGATCACGACCCTGCTGCTATAGCCGAGACGGCGCTCGACCTGGGCATCACGTATTTCGACACCGCGCCGAGCTACAATAACAGACAATCGGAGGCCAACTACGGTCAGGTGCTCGCCCGCCGCCGCAAAGAGGTCTTTCTGGCGTGCAAGACGGGCGATCGCTCATATGACGGAACCATGCAGAGCGTCGAGCAGAGCCTAAAACAATTGCGCACCGACCATCTTGACCTGTTGCAGATTCACGGGGTGTCTTCCCGGGAAGATCTGCCGGCGTGGGGCAAGCCGAGCGGTGTTTTCACTGCGCTGCAGAAGCTTCGCGAGCAGAGAGTGACCCGTTTCATCGGGGTCACGGGCCACGATAGCGCAGAGATGCTGCGTCGCGCAATCGAGATGTACGAATTCGACACACTGCTTACTACGTTGAATCCCGTCAGTCGTCGCCGTCCCTTCCGTGAGGATTTGCTGCGTGCGGCGAACGAGAAGCGGATGGGCGTGATTGCCATGAAAGTCATGGGCGGTGGCAATGGCTGCCTGGTCGTCGGCAATCCGTATAAGAAGGTCCTGCGTACATACCATGATGAAACTCCTCACCAAGTGAAGGCCCAATCGCTGATTCGCTATACGTTAGGTCTCCCAATCTCTGTCGCGGTAATAGGCGTGGCAAACATTGACCAATTGAAAGCGAATGTTAGATGCTCGAAACAAATCAAACCGATGAGTGTCGTGGAACGGGAGGAGTTGGAAAAGGTCATGGGCTGAGAGCTGCCAAACTGTGTGGGCCGCGACGTCAATACACGTTCTAAACCAGGAAATAATATGAACAGGAAACACGACAGGAACACAGAACAAACGAAGTCAAACCTCCTTACTCGCAGCGACTTTTTGGCCAAAGCCGGTGGCGCGATGCTCGCTACCGCGGCGGTAACGGCAGGTTGCTTCGGCAGGCAATCCACCGTAGCTCAGCGGCATCGGTGGAAAGGCCGGAGGGACTCGAACGTCAAACGGTGGGATGTAATCACTATCGGTAACCTCTCACGCAACCGCTACTGGGGCGAAAGCGATGCCAAGGGTGTACGGGCCGCCATCTGTACGTGTACATTGATCACCGGCGAAGGTTTCCGTGTGCTGGTTGATCCCTCTCTGGCTGATGCGGCCGACATGAGCAGGGAATTGGACCGGCGCACAGGTACCAAGCCTTGCGATATAACTGCAGTCTTCGTGACGCACAAGCATGGAGATCATTTTGCTGGTATCGCTCATTTCCCGGACGCAAAGTGGTTGGCGGCGCCTGCGGTAGCCGAGATTCTCAACAAATCCGGCAAACTGCCACGTCTTGTAGAAGGTGCTGCGGATCGACTTTTCGATGCCGTTGAGGTGATTCACACACCCGGTCATACTAACGCACATCATGGTCTGCACTTCAACTGCGGTGGTTTGTCCATCGTTGTTGCTGGCGATTCAGTAGCGACTCGAGATTTCTTCCGAGAGCGGCGAGGCTATTTCAATGCCGTGGATTTTGAACTTTCTGCCCGGACTATGGAGAACCTCGCGGCCATAGCCGACATCATTGTGCCGGGACACGACAACTACTTTCTGGCTGATTGTGTTGCGTGAGAAACAGGTTGTGGTGTAGGGGATCGTGCGATAGACAAAGCATTGCGAACAGCACAGTCCTTAATCCGCTCCAGGGCAGATTTCTTCCCTTGAATCGCTATCTAACTGGTGGTATGATCACTCCTGTATGTTGAAATTAAATTTCCTGTCAGTCGCATAATCGAGGTACGCGTTAGACATAGAAAAACGACCATAGTTTAAGGTGAGCTAAATATGTTCAAGAGATTTCTTAGAGTTGGCGTCTTGTTCGCGATTTGTATAGCAATTGACACAAGTCACGTTGACCCTTGCCTCGCTCAATCGGACACCATGGCCGGAGAGTCATCCAGGAACATGGTTGCCACCGTAAATCCATTAGCCACAGAGGCAGGTGTCATGGCGCTGCGGCAGGGCGGCAACGCGGTGGACGCGGCCATTGCGGCGGGACTGACGCTGAGTGTGGTCGATGGTTTCAATTCCGGAATCGGTGGCGGATGTTTTATTTTGATTCGAACAGCCGATGGCGAGATCATTGCGATCGATGGCCGCGAAATCGCTCCGGCGGCCGCACATCGGGATATGTATTTAGTCAATGGCAAACCAGATACGACATTATCGCAGATCGGTCCACTCGCGATCGGAGTTCCCGGTGCACTCAAGGCTTACGAGCGAGCGGTTCGCGAACATGGCAAGACAAAATTCTCTGACTTGATAGCTGATGCCGCGAGAATTGCCGCAGACGGGTTTGAAGTAAATCGAATTTACTCGCGAAATCTGGAATTGACCAAAACACACTTGCAGAAGTATCCCGGCAGCCGAACCGCGTTACTAAAGGAAAATGGAACCGTTTACCAGCCCGGCGAAATACTCCGCCAGCCGGATCTCGCCCATACCTATCGACAGATTGCCCAGCATGGCATCGATTGGTTTTACCGAGGTGAGTTTGCACGCCGATGTTCCGAATGGTTGCAGGCAAACGGTGGAGTCATCACGGCGTCTGACTTTGAGAACTACACAACGGTTCGCCGCGAACCAATCAAAACAACTTACCGCGGCCACACCGTATACGGTTTTCCGCCGCCAAGTTCCGGTGGCGTCGGCGTGGCCCAGATTCTAAACATTTTGGAACAATTTGATCTCAAGGCGCTTTACGAGAAAGATGGTGCGAAATTCGTGCACGTTGTGACCGAAGCGATGAAATTGGCGTTTGCAGATCGCGCCTACTGGCTGGGTGATCCTGACTTTGCCAAAGTGCCTCGCGGCTTGATCGACAAAGAATACGCCGCTGCATTAGCTGCAAAAATTGACCTGAACCGGGTCACCACAGTTGATTCATACGGAACTCCTCCGCGCGCAGATGCCGAATTTTTCGAGCGTCACACGACCCACATTGCCGCAGCCGACGCCGCCGGTAATTGGGTGGCAATTACGACGACTGTGAATATGACCTTTGGTTCCAAAGTGATTGTGCCCGGACTGGGAGTTGTCATGAACAACCAAATGGATGATTTTTCGATCGCACCTGGAATCCCCAACGCATTTGGACTGGTTGGGGATGAAGCCAACTCGGTCCAGCCCGGCAAACGACCGCTCTCCAGCATGAGCCCGACGATTATCCTCAGAGACGGCGAGCCCATCATGACCGTTGGCGCCGCTGGTGGCCCCAAGATTATTACTCAAGTGCTATTGGCGATCATCCGCCGGATCGATTTGGAAATGGATATCACCGACGCCGTGGGTGCTAAGCGGTTCCATCACCAATGGTCGCCCGATCGTCTGTTGATCGAAAATGGGTTTGATTCGAAAATCGTAGAAAGACTTAAAAAATTTGGGCATAACACAGTCAACAGCAGAAGCGTAGGCATTACACAGGCGATCATTTTCGAGACGCAAAAGAAAGTGTTTATGGGTGTTCACGACCCGCGTACCCCAGGCGCTGCAAAAGGCCAATAGCTTGGCAAATATGAAAGACTGGCAGAGTCAAGCCTACATGAGGGGGATTGTAAGTACCATATCGATTTCTTGCAGTAGTTTCCTTTTGCTATCCATCAATCCCAAAGCAAATTCCTGTTCGTAGCTATCTGCGGCAGTTAAATAATCTTTATTGGCGTGGGCCGAGTGTGTGTCTTTTGTGGAATCTTCTTCTTGTTTCTGCGATACTTCTCTATCTATCTTTTTTTTCGACTGAACCTTTTTACGTCTCTACAAAAATTACCATTATGACATACTAAAGTTTATTGTCAGTAGCGAGGTCCGCCATGGCTAAAACCACCACGTCTGGTTTCACCGGGACGATCACGGCCAAAACTACCTCGTCTGCCTCCACTGGGACGATAGTTAGTTTTCATCCGACCCTCTTCGACCTTAATATCGTGTCCTTTCAAATCCTTGTCGTTCAGTTCGCTGATTGCAGTTTGGCCTTCATCCGAAATTGGCATTTCCACAAACCCAAATCCGTTTGATTCGCCCGTAACCCTGTCCCTTAAGATCTTGACGGATATGACTTGGCCAAAAGCTTCAAAAGCCTGACGTAAATCGTCTTCAGTTGTCTCAAGGGACAAATTTCCCACATATATCTTCATTTCGATTCCTTTTTCTAACCTTTGAACTTTACCTTAAGCGTTTTGTGCCGCCACTTTAGCTTCCAATGATCGCTGCGTTACTTCGGCCATATATTCTTCAACCAGCGTCCCAATAAGCTCTTTAACGGAGATGATTTTATTTACTCTATAGGCATTAGCTCCCGCAAAAGCAAAACCTCCTTCCATGTTACCCTTTTTGGCATTAGTCAATGCAAGAGCAATGCAATATGGCACATTCTTAAAATCACAAGTTTTCAAACACTTCCAGGGGCATTTAAAAGTTTCCTTAACTCCTGACGACACCCGCTCAAGAAACTGATTCTGTATGGCTCGCCCAGGCAATCCAACGGGGCTGTCAATTATGACAATATCCTCTTTTTTGCAGTTCAGATACGCCTCTTTGAATTCCATGAAGGCATCACACTCATGAGTAGCAACAAACCTGGTCGCTATCTGGACTCCCTTGGCTCCTAACTCCATGAATTTATGAATATCAGCACCTGTATATATCCCTCCAGCGGCGATTACAGGAATGCTTCTGTTGAATTGCTCTTCATAAGGCTTTACCACAGCGATCACTTCCGGCAGTATTTTTTCCAGCGCAAAGTCAGGATTATCTATCTGGTCTTTTCTGAAGCCGAGATGCCCCCCGGCTAATGGCCCTTCTACAACCACGGCATCGGGCACATGGTTGTATCGTTTCTGCCAGGCTCTAAATACTAACTTAGCCGCCCTGGCGGAAGACACTATAGGGGCAAACTTCGTAGCGAGCTCACCCAGCCTATCGAGCGGTAGTGTCTCAGGAAGCCCTAATGGAAGTCCTGCACCGAGAAAGAGCACATTCACCCCTTCATCCACAGAACATTGCACCAACTCGTTAAAATTTGAAAGTGCCACCATTACATTTACGCCGATAATCCCGCCTGTCTTTGCCTTTCTTATTTCGTTTCGCAAGGCCCTTATGTTTGCTTCTCTGGGATTTGTGTCCCAATCGGATTCGAACTGACCAATTCCAGGGGTGGCGATAACACCTATCCCGCCGGCATTTGCAACCGCAGAAGCTAAACCTGATAGTGAGATTCCGACCCCCATGCCTCCCTGGACAATTGGTATCTCAACTTCCAAAGCTCCTATTCGCAGTGTTGGCATCTTGTTAAGATTCATATTTTATTGATTCCTTTCAGTCAAACTGTATAACTATCCGGGACTTAGCAAAGAGCTAAGCGCCCGGATTTATACACAGTATAAAACAAGATGCTCCTTTTGGGAAGCATAAAAATCAGGGAATCCAAGAAAACACAAACTTGCACTTTTGATAAAAAATAATACAATTTGCAAAATATGCCTGGTCCGGCAATGTGTGTTAGAATTGCAGAATGGCGGAAAAGGATGCTTGTATGGAGTTTTTCCTTCCTGATCAGGAAGACGAAAAGCTGGCAATTGATGCCTATGGTGCCATTAAAAAACTTACCAAACGAACAACAGGGTGGGATGTCGCAGAAAGATTTATTACATCAAATACCATCACGAAAGAAGAGATTATGAGGCAAAATTAAGAGAAAGACTCAAATCGCCCTTGACGTTGTTAGCGATTGATGTAGCATTTAGTGGAAATAACAAAATCGATTCAATATGTAATATTAGGGGCGAAGAGCAAATGAAACGAGGGCTTGCTCTTCTGACGCTGGCTGTCTTTTTTCGATAATATGTGGCCCCTGCTGGCTCGGTCTATACTCTTGACACTCGATGACATTTTTGTTCGTGGGAATCGAGAAGATGAACCGTGTTCTGGTAATTGGATCTGCTACGATTGACCGGGTTGAGCAACCTGGTATCAGTGCCGTTAAGATGGGCGGTGCAGTCACTTATGCTGGTATCACATTTCGGAAACACGGGTTGCGTACAGTTGTGATATCCAACATAGCGACACAAGATGTAGCGTTGTTCCGGATACTCCGCCAGCAGGATATTCAGCTTTTCAACGGCGTGACGAAGACCACAACAATGTTTGTAAACCATGTTGATGGAGATGAACGGTGGCAGGAGATGCCCGTTCGTGC
>SDBS01004653.1_pt1 | contig 13437 bp, 12 predicted proteins | sample 2277091 | NCBI WGS metagenome assembly SDBS01 (sample SAMN10404972, study PRJNA504765) | marine sediment metagenome | isolation source: marine sediment core GS10_PC15, 163 cmbsf | place: Arctic Ocean: Southern Knipovich Ridge | collected 2010 | reverse complement strand
TTCTTTGACATGGTTTACTATCCCGGTATAAACCCGAGGGAAGCCAACAGGTACAACGTAGTTGAGGGGGCCATTTATTATAAAAGTGTTTCCGGCATTCTGAATGACGACCGGTATGTAAAAGATTATGTTTTTAATTTGGGCCATCCGACTGACAACAGGCCCTATTTTTCCTATTTTCTTAAAATTGCAAAACTTCCGTTTCATCTCAAAGAAATGGGTCACAAATTGATACTGGTAATAGAAGGGGGATACATAATTTTATTCTCCACCTTTGTAACGGCTGTCGTCTATTCTTTTATACTGATCGTTATACCCCTCTTTTTTGCCGGAAATAAAATTAAACCAAAAAAAACAAAGGTCCTGATCTATTTCGGTCTGCTGGGCATATCGTTTATGCTGATCGAAATCGTCCTGATCACAAAGGTCTCAAAATATCTTGCAAACCCGCTGTACTCCAGTTCGGTTATAATAACATCGCTGCTGATATTTTCCGGTACGGGGAGCTATGTTTCAGATATACTGGCAAAAAAAAGAAAAAGGATCACCCCGAAAAATGCCGCCTATTTTTCAATACTGTTTATCGCCGGATATACGCTCATTATTCTCTTTTTCTATGACAGATTTTACGATTCCCTCGCGAATACACCACTTTTCCTCAAGCTGGCCGTTTCAATACTGCTGATATTGCCTCTCGGCCTGTGTATGGGGATACCTTTTCCTTCCGGCATCGCCGAGTTAAAAAAAACACCCGACCACTCTATACCATGGGCATGGTCGATCAACGGATATTTTTCAGTTATAGCTTCAACAGGCGCTGTTCTGATATCTACGAACGTTGGGCTTGTTTTGACAGGAGTGATAGCCGCAGCAGGGTACCTGTGCGCACTTCTTGTATTTCCGGAATGATCTTATCTCTAAAACAGCCGCTGGCGCTGCCTCCCGAACTCTGTTTTTTCTGGTCCGGGTTTATTTTCGCTGTTAGCAGTGAGGATCATTAAATACCGTACAAAACATTCGAAGGCAATAGTCAATCAAGCCTGCAGTGTATCAAAGGTCCTTGCTGTATATCCTGTAACGCTTATATTCCTCACTCTCGATCAGGCCGGCAGCCCTGATTATCGGCACGTTGGTTTCCAGCACCCAGGACAGCTCACCTTTGGTGAAATTTAGCTTCTGAGACTCTACCATAGTGCGGTAGTAGAGAAGGGCATCCACACCTTTTCTCCTGTACTCGGGTTTTACACCCATACCCCATAATCTCAAACCTTTAATTTTTTTATACCAGTATAAAAGCTTGAAGATCCCAAAAGGGAACAGCCTTCCGTTCATATGAATAAGAGCTTCGTTTATATTAGGCAGTGTGATCGTGAATCCAACGGGCTCACCGTCAATCTCTGCTATAAGCGCAAGCTCCTTGAGGTATATCTGTTTCATGTTTTTCACAATGTCTTTTAATTCTTCTTCTGAAGGGGGCACAAAACCCCAGTTATCCGCCCAGGCAAGCTTGTATATATCCGTGATGATTTTCGCGTCGCGGTAATAATTTTTAGGGTCAACCTGCCGGATTGTGATATTCCGGGTTTTTTGCACCCTTTCGGCAAGCATGGCCATTCTTTTACCTACCGGTTGGTCAATAGTCAGGCTGAAAGACACAGTGTCCATTGCCTTTTTATAGCCAGCACCTTCAACGAGCGCCGCATAGTAAGGAAGCGCGTGCGCCGTTAAAAGATACGGAGGATATTCAAAGCCCTTTATCAGTATACCGGGCGATATGTTTTCCGTGCTGAAACTGAGAGGGCCGATCACCTGGGTCAATCTCCTCTCTTTAAGCCATGATTCCGCGGTTTTCAACAATTTCCCGGCCACTTCCGGATCGTCGATACACTCAAAAGACGCAAAGAACCCGGTCTTGCTTTTTTGATATTCATTGTATGCAGTATTTTCAATAGCAACAATACTGCCGACAACTTTTTTACCCCTGTAAGCAAGGTACGATTGAGCATCGCCATGCTTGTAAAAAGGGTCCTTTTTTTTGTTAAACATCTTTTTCAAGTCCATCCTGAGAGGCTCCACATACGCGGGATCATCTTTATAAAGCTTTCCCGGAAGATTAAAAAATTTTCTGAAATCCGCCCCTGTTTTTACCGGTTTAATTTCCAAAGTCTCCATTTATTTATTCCTTTCTTGTAGATTAAAAAAAATGTTATCTTTGAAGAATATTATGAATACTGTTTTTGCGCAAGGATAAAAATTACAAATATGAATAAAAATCAAAAAATACTCGTCACCGGCGCCAATGGATTTATCGGCTCTCATATCCTAAAATACCTGTCTGATAAAAAGGAATATGAGGTGACCGGGCTCGTTCGGAAAACATCCGATCTTTTCAGGCTTGGAGGAAAAAAATACAGGCTTTTATACGCTTCTCTTGATGAGCCTATGGAAGGTATTACAAGAGGCATGGACATAGTCGTTCACACAGCCGCGATCTCCAATATCGTGGGATGCTATAAGGATATTTACAGAGCAAATGTGGACGGGACATTGAAACTGATAAAAGCTTCGGTTAAAAACGGAGTCCGCAGATTTGTGCATTTCAGCTCAACCGTTGTTTACGGCTTTAACGGGAACGTGGACACCACAGAGGACAAAGCTAAAAACCCGTTCAATAATAACTACTGCAAAACGAAAACCTTGACCGAAGAGCGTCTTGAAGATTTTAAAGACCTGATAGAGCTCATCATTTTGAGGCCTTCCTGTGTGTTCGGCCCCATGGACACAAAGTACACGTACCTTCTGTTAAAAAACCTTGAAAACGGCCTCCCGGGATTTATCAAAGGCGGTAAAAGCCTGACATCTCCCTGTTACGTGGACAACCTGGTTTCCGCGGCCCATAGGGCGGTCATCACCGAAAAAGGCCTCGGCGAAGCGTTCAACATTACGGATGGAAATGACATTCCATGGAAGACTTTTCTCGGTATGGCAGCAGGAAGTATCAACAGCAGGCCGCCCCGCATCCCGGTACCTCCGGGCCCGATATTTGTACTCGCAAAATTTCTCAAGATATTTCACGATATTCTTAAAACAAAAAACCCGCCGGTCATATCACCCTACACGATAGCCATGGCCGCCAAAAACTTCAGTTTCAGCATCGAAAAAGCAAAAAAACTGTTAAATTATCAACCTGTCTGCACAACAGCTGAAGGTATTAAAAAAAGCGCCGTCTGGTACCTTGAGCACAAAACTGCGGTTGGAACAAAATGAAACGGGTACCAAAAAAATTATCACATTATTTTTATTAAAATGGAAAGTCGTATTATTTCTAACTCTCTTAAAATTTAATTTGAAGTGCTATAGTTTATAAAAAGTGTCCCCTAACCAACTCAATTATCATTTGTCAACTTCGAAAAAACTGATTTTTTTTCGGAAAACCTTAGAGGTTGTCACTATTTATTGATTAAAGTCAATTATTGTATTTATCGATGGAAATTTGAGGAGATATACTGAAAATTAATCTGCAAATAGGTTTGAAAAGCAAATAACAAATTGTGCAATATAACACATGAAAGAAACCCCTACTAATACGCCTTTAACAGTATTTCCATGAGGTTTTCAAATGAGGCTTTTCTCGGAATTGAATTGATATCCTCAAAACGTATCGCGACTTCCGCTGCTTCAGCAAGGTCGTCCTTTTCAAGCCCGAGCTGTCCGATCTTGTGTTTCAGCTCCACGCCCAGGCTGTCTCTGAACTCCCTGAAGCCTTCAATGGCCATCGATGCTGCTTCGGTTTCAGGAAGACCGGTCACCTTTTTTCCCATTACCCTGGCAATCTTGGCAAGCCGGGGAGCTGATACCGCAAGGTTGTATTCCATTATATAAGGTATAAGCATGGACGTCACAATTGATTTTGATATCCTGTTCTTCCCGTTCATTCCCATTGACAGGGCAAAACCTATCCCGAACCCTGTTATGATGTTAGCAATCGCCGTAAAAAGACCGGCCGTGCAGAGCTTTTCCCTGATGCTGACATCCATGGGGTTCTTTATGTACTTACCCAGGTTGTAGTAAACAATCTCGATACCGCGTAAAAGCACAGGCTCGACAAGAGGATTCACTTTTAATGAAATGTAGCCTTCAATAGAGAGCGCAAGGATGTCCAGTGCGGTGTACGCGGAAAGCACGGGCTGTATCCCTGCCATAATTGCGGGGTCATCGACAAGGACATCCGTTCGCAGACCATTTAATGAGAGAACTTTATTGACCTGATCAAATGCGTCTGTGATAAATGCGGAATCTGTTAAAGCATACACCTCTCTGAAAGTGGTCGGGATCTCGATGTAGGGCACCCTCTTGCCGTTTCCCTCTTTGCCGTGCATGTAGTCGGCCATTTCCCCTTCATTTTTACACAGGAACGAGACCAGTTTGGCAATACTGCATATCCGTGTGCCGCCGATACCGACAACCACGTTTACTCTTGATTTTCGCGCCAGCTGAGCGATTTCGTCAACTGTGTTGGATTCAGCGTTCGGAAAAACACCGTCGTAAACCAATGCCTCTATGCCTTTCCCTTTCAGGACACTCTCGATATGCTGAACAGCCTGAGACTGGCTGAGCACGTTTTCGGTAATAACGATAACCCGGTCACCAAGCGAGCTTGTAAAATGCCCGAGTCTCGCTGTTGCGTCTATCCCGTATTCGATCCTGGTTGGTATTGTAAACGAGAAAATACTCATAAAACACCGATTAATAAGAATTCATAAAAAAAAAGGCGGAGACCCCTCCGCCTTTTTTTACCGCACAATATTTCCTTACAAATTATCTATTATCTATTTTCACCTAAAAAGGCTAATATCGTAAAGATTATCGTACTCGCTATGCTGTATACGAACCCCGCTCTTATTGATTTCAATTTTCCTCCACAAAAAGCAGGAAAATTGTTTTAAAGATCCTTACATTATTTTATTCCAAAAGATTCCGCCACTTTTTCCGCGATCGCTTCAGCAATTTCTTTGGTAAGGTATTCATCAGGATTTTCCAGTTTGCTCCTGAGCGCCTTGATCCTCTGTACAGTAAGCTCCTGCCTTATTTCTGAGGCTGATTTTACCTGGCTTTCAGCCTGGGATATTTCAGCCATCTTTTTTGCTTCGGGAGATAGTTCCACACTGTCTTTTTTAGAGGATCTGCTGCTCTTTTTGACGTTGATATCGCTGCCTGCTTTCAGAATCTTATTTAGGGGACCAACTCTGTCAATAGTCATCTGCCTTTACTCCTTGTTCTCTTCTTGATATATCGGAATAAGAAAGAAGAAACTTAAGCTGTTCGCTACATTATTTATAGCCTGTTTTTTTTCTGTTGTCAATAACAATTGTGTATTCACCTTTTATTAAATTTTCACCCATTCTGCTCAGTATTTCGGAGAAACTCCCCCGGTAATAGGTTTCGTACTTTTTTGTCATTTCTTTTGCGACACACACCGGCACGTCGCCAAATACCCCGTCTGCATCTTGAAGAAAGGAAACAACCCTGTGCGGTGATTCAAAAAATACGAATATCACCGGTGTACCGCTTAACTCTTTAAGCTGTCTTTTTCTTTTTGCAGCCTTCCTGGACATAAACCCCGCGAAAGTATACTTATCGATCGGGATACCTGACGCGACAAGGGCCGTGTGAACCGACGAAGGGCCCGGCACCGGTGTAACAGAAACTCCAAGGTTTATTAAGTTCCGGACAAGCACAGCACCGGGGTCGGAAATAAGCGGAGTACCGCTGTCGGTCACTAAAGCCGCGCTTTTACCACTCAACATTATTCGCTCGACCTTATTGAAAACCGATTTGCTGCTTTTTGAATGGACTGACAGGAGAGGTTTTTTTATTTCATATCTGTTTAATAATTTTATCGTTACTCTGGTGTCTTCACATAAAATACAATCGACACTCCGCAATACCTCGAGCGCCCTCAGGGTAACGTCTGATAAATTACCAATTGGTGTTGAAACTATATATAATTCGCCCGGGTCATCCATGCGCGTACTTGGCAAAAATCATCCTTCCCGCAGGGGTTTGCAGAACGCTTGTAACTGTTACAAATATCTCGTCTCCGACATATTTCTTTCCTGAATCCACCACAACCATAGTACCGTCATCAAGGTACCCGATACCCTGGCCGGGATCTTTTCCCTCTTTGATTACAACAATCTTCATTTTCTCTCCGGGAAGCACAACAGGCTTCAGGGAGTTAGCAAGAAGATTGATGTTGAGCACAGTCACTCCCTGTATCTGTGCAACCTTGTGCAGATTGAAATCATTTGTCAGAATTTTAGCGTCAAGCGCTTTTCCGAGTTTGACGAGTTTTGAATCAACTTCCGGTGTCTCCGGAAAATCCTGATCGGTTATCCTGAGGAGAGTACCTTTATCTTTCTTCAGCCTGTTCAGAACATCCAGCCCCCGTCTTCCTCTGGACCTTTTAAGAGAATCCGATGAGTCAGCGATCTGCTGCAGCTCGTCAAGAACAAACTTCGGCACAATAAGGACACCTTCTATAAACTTTGTTTCGAGTATATCCGTGATCCTTCCGTCGATGATTACACTTGTGTCGAGTATTTTAAGGCTTTCCGAAGACAGTCCCTTTGAAACCGGGCGCTGCGTCAACCCTAATCCCACATCCAGTTGTGATATCAGCGCGATACCGATGTATAGAGAGCATATGTAGATTATCACCCGGTAGTAGCTGTTCATTTCAAGCCCGAAACTGCGGACAATCGCTGTAAATGCGGCCCCAAGTATTAATCCAATAATAAATCCCTTGAATATCTTGGAAACACTGTCCCGCTGGAAACGTTTCGTAAAAATCTCAAAAGCAACGATCACGCAGGTGATACCGAGCATAATTATCGGGTATAAGTAAAAATTAGGGAGCTTTAGATTAAATAAGACCGAAAGCACAACAGCTATTACAATAAACACAATACGAAAGATCAATATAATACCTCGCTAACAGGGACAAACAACATTTTAGGATAGTTAAACGGACTTTTCGAGTATTTCAGAAACAATATTCTGGGCATCTTCTTTTTCCAGATCTTTTACGTATGCAATTTCATCAACAAGGAGTCTGTACGCATTCTCATAGAGCTTCTTTTCCATGATTGACAGTTCTTTGATCTTATTTCGATGAAAAAGATTTCTTACTACCTCAGCAACTTTGAGTATCGAGCCGCTCTTTATCTTTTCAAAATTGTGCTGGTATCTTGCCTTCCAGTCTTCCTCCATATCGGTGACTTCACTATTGATAAGTTTGAGTGCTTTTGCGACATCCCGGCTGCTTACAACCTGTCTCAGGCCGAGCTGCTCGGATTTATCTGTGGGTATCATTACGGTCATATCCGAAATAGCAAGTTTAATAATATAGTAGGACCTTTTTTCACCCAAAACAGTTTTATCTTCAATACTGTTGATCACCCCTACTCCATGAATAGGGTAGACCACCTTTTCACCAAGTTCGTACATTATTATTATTAACTCCTTTCACATTTTATACATCAAACGTATAAAAAAATGAAAAATTTTACTAAATTAGTTCCTGGCAACTAAAATAGTTCCTGGTAATTATACCTTTCCTATATGACCAATTTACTCTATTTTGGCAATTAAGTCAATACAGTTATTATTTATTGTAATTTCAGAGATGGACACATTTTATCTTTCAATTAATATAGAAGGATGGGAAATCTTTAGAAAGCGGCCCTCTCGACACAAGGAGGAAGGACAGGGTCGCCGGAGCGGGCACCGCCGGGGAAGCGGTAGCGCTCATAAACAAAATGCTGGTGAAAGGGTAATAATTATTTTATACTGAAATAAAGCGATTTGAAGATCCAAGCTGCGGTATTTTATGATAAATTTCTTAGAAGATAGCTCACATATGGGATTTTGCAGAACTTTTTGTATTATTTTTCCGCTTGCTGTACTGACAGTCTTTTGTTTGCCGGCGAAGACAAAGGCGGAGGTACCGGCGGAAGTACCGGCAACGATTTCGGCGGAAAAACCAAGGAAAACAGGTTTGGACGGTGCTGTGTTTTCAGGGGTCTCCTTTTTGAACAGTAGAGGAAGCAGCTACAGCTCAAAGATACTCCCGGTCATCGGTATTTCGCTTTTTCCATATTACGCGCCGGGCCCCGCCTGGCAACTGGTGAGTGAGATTTCTTTTCAGCATACTTTCAGGTCCAATTACAACGATTATTACTATTACAGCTCTCACCAGTCTATTTCTTTTGTACCCGGTATACGGCTTTATTTTTTCACCGGGGGGAAGGTTTGGGGGTCTTTACACGCCGGGGCGGGGGTTTCGCTCGCACTTTCAAACTATATCGATGAAAACTATTTTGTTGCCTACGGCGGCCTGGGCATTAAATTTAATAATTCCTTTATCAATGATCTTTTCATAAGTTATTATCACAGTTTTCTTTTAGATTTTTATCAATATGAAACGATCCGGGTTTACATCACGGCCCATATATGGGACGGCTCGAGAAAGCCGAGGGGCACAAGAGAAAGGTACGAATGAGACTTTTAAAATTTTCAGCTCTTATATTTATCATCTTATTTTTTGCAGCCGGCTGCTATCTGCTTCCTATTGATGAAAACACCGAATTTTTCGCTTTGATAATCGGTATCAATGATTACAATGACGGGGATGTTAAGGATCTGAAGTGGTGTGTCGATGACGCAACCGACTTAAGAAACTCCCTGATAGATAATGGCTGGAAAGACAGTGAAATCGTGCTTTTGACCGACGGTGGTGCAACAAAGTCCGCGATACTGGGCACCCTCACCTCTTTTGTTGCTCAGGCAGGCAAAAACGATTACTTATTTTTATATTACTCCGGTCACGGAACCGTAGTCGGTGACGCGTCCGGAGATGAACCTGACGGGTCCGATGAAGCGATCGTCCCTGTCGACTACATTGACGGGGACAATACGACACTTATCCTGGACGACGAGCTTGGAGAAATTTTTTCCGGAAGCAGCACACAAAAGGGTGCTTTCATTTTCGACGCGTGCAACAGCGGGGGTTTTATAAACAAAGCGTTAAACACCGGCGGTCTAAACGTCAGGTACACAGAAACCGCAAATATAAAAGGGCAGGCGACAAACGGTGATCTGGATATCACACAGTTCCCGGTGCTCGCGGCTTCAGGCCAGTATGAATTCGCCTACGAAAATAGTGATCTGCAGCACGGAATATTTACCTATTTTATACTGAAGGGTCTGTCAGGCCTCAATGCGGATGCTGACAATGATGATTATATTACTATAAGAGAATTATTCGATTATGCCGAAAATCATACAAAGTCTTATGTTGAATATTACTATGGTTCGGTTTACCAGCACCCGCAACTTAGGTATCCCCGTGAATTTGTAGACATTCTGGTAACACGATAAAAAAGGGGGTGGCAAATGGAAGAAAAAAGTTATCTGGGAAGGACTTTCGAGGGCATCATTCTGTTTATGATATTCCTTGTTATTATCCAGACTTTTGGGGAAGAATATTTTGTGTTTATGACTTACAGCGTTTCGGTACGTAAATATATGATAATAGCCGGGGGCGCCTTTGATCTGATTTTTACGATAGAGTTTTTATTCCGTCTGTTTATTTCAGGGAGAAAGGGGGGGGCTTTCGGTTATATGGCCCGTGAAGGCGGTTTCATCGATCTCGTAACATCTATCCCGCTTCTTATCTTTCATTCAGGCCCCATAGTATGGGAAACCTTTTTTGCCGGCCAGGCAGAGTTAGCTTTTTTTGCATTTTTGGGCGGGGTGAGCTTTTTGAAATTCGTAAAGGTTTTTAGAATAATCAGAACATTGAGGTTTTTGAGACCTTTGAAATTCTTCGGGAAAATTAAAAAAAGATACAAAATGGCCCCTGTTTTTCTTGCGAAGGGGATATCGATCTCAATCACCGTCATTATACTTGTGCTAATAGGGTCTGCTTTTATAACCGGGGGAGACGGTTTACACTCCAAATCTGAAGAGACGGAAAATCTTTTAAATAATTTCATAAAAAGCAGCCCTTCTCCTGATTTTAAAGAATTACTTGCCGGGACTGATTCCGTTTTATTTGTTAAAAAAGGAAATGAGACTGTTTACAGAAGCCTCAGCGACCTGTCGTTTCAGGAAACCTACTTCAATGATGATTTTTACGTAAGCAGGATCGGCAGCTATGATGTTTTTTTAAGCGCCAGAGACCTGAAAAGAGCACAGGCCTTCAAAAACCTAACCTTCTATTCAATAATAATAGGTATAATTCTTGGATTTGCAGTAATATACAGGAGGTTTTTCAACAGGCACATTTCAGAAGTTATCCGTGTAATGCTTAAAGGATACAAAACCGAAGAGTACTCGACCCCCGTTAGAATAGATAAAAAAAGAAAGGATTTCGAGACATATCTGGTCGCCGACCAGTACAACCGGAAGTGGCTGCCGCTAAAAAGGAAAATCATCGAAATAAAAAGGGAACACTAGTGTCATGTCAACATTGTCAGATTGAAATGACGCCGACACATATTTCCCCCAGACCCGTAACCGGAGAGATTGCATAAAAACAAACGCGGGATCATCTACCCGACGAGCAGTGTGCTATGCAAAAAGAGATCAGAACGCCTGTTATCACGGAAGCTGAAACAACCCGGCTCTACGAGCAAATATACGATCTTTCACAAAAAACCTATAAATCAACACAGTTCCGGTTTTTAGCGAAGAGGTCCGCTCTTCTCATTATCATTTTTATGTCAGCATTAGGGTTCTTCGCTTTGATTTTTTATTTCGCTTTTATGAAAGATTACATGAAAAGCCTGAACAGTCAGCTGCTCAAATACAGTAAATCAGTCGAATCTTTGAACACGGAAATAGAAAAATTATCCACCCTGGAACAGGAATATGTAAACCAGCTTAAATTTTATGAAGACACCTTCAGCAGCTTGAAAATAGAGGACAACCGTCTTGTTGACTTTGATCTTACAAAATCCGTCCGGAAAAACATAGCCGAGATCGATAACTCGGCAGGGGAGTACCGGAACATTTCCAGGGGAAACACCGATTTTAAAGAAATCGCATTGACTTTTGATCTCGGGACAGGGGAGGACCTGCCTTTTGTATACGCTATCCTCAAAAGGTATAATGTACGGGCCACTATCTTTATATCAAATGAGATGAATTCAACGGAGTACGGATCGCTTTTCAATCAGAGACATATCGATTATCTCGTAAAACTGTACGAACTCGGTTCCGAATTCGGGAACCACACCTGGTCGCACTATAACCTCAAAAGGTCCCTCTACGAAACCTCAAAAAGACGCAGGCTCAGCCTTTCATTTATTTCTGATGAAGTCTTTGACGAGATGGGCCTAAAACTCGAGTTTGACAGGGTCAGGAATAAATTCTACGATGACACCGGCATTGTGCTTTCACCATTCTGGCGCGCCCCGTACGGCGCTATTGACGAGAGGATCCTCAAGATCGCATCCATGGCAGGTTATCCGAATCACGTGTATTGGTCTGCAAATAAAACAGGCCCTCTTGATTTTTACGATTACATAACAAAACGTAATCTTCGGGTAAAAAACCGTGGCACGGGAAAATACACCAGGGTTAAAAACCCTTACTATTTTTCTTCCGCCCAGATGCTCGCGAGACTAAAGGAATGGGAAAGAGCCGACAGTCACGGGTTAAACGGCGCCATATCCATCAGCCATCTCGGGACCTCGAGGAAAAACGACAAGATCATCTACATCCTGCCTGAGTACCTGTCATACTTTCAAAACAAAGGTTATCATTTCGTTCCGATCTCAGAACTGATAAACGATAAAATGGACTATTAACTGAATCAACCAGGAACCGTTTAATCGGTTACCAGGAACCGCTAGCCGGTTTCAGGATTTGCTTCTCCTTGCTGAAGTAATACAAAAGCGCAGCAACAGTTTTCGCGTCCACGATATCATTCTTCTCTATCATTTCAAAAAGCTCGGTTTTGTCAAATTGCACTATTTTTAAATTCTCATATTCCTGTTTATTTCCTCCCACGGAACCGGTCTCAAGGTGGGCCCCAACGCGGGCGAAGAACAGATGAAACTTTTCATCAAGAGCGCCCGGGGATAAAAAAAACGAGATCAGAGGCTGCACTTCACTTATCTCGATCCCGATCTCTTCTTTCAGCTCTCGAACGGCGGCTTCGACGGGGCCTTCGGACCCGTCGACCATCCCTGCCGGTATTTCCCAGAGGTAACCGTCCCTGTATTTCAGCGCGGCGGGGTACCTGAACTGCTTTATGAGAATTATTTTATTATTCTCACAAACAGGCACTATCCCCACAGAGTCGCCGCGCCTGATCACGTAACGGTTTTGCTCGGCCCCCATGGTGCCGTCAAACTGTTCCCAGCATACCCCTGCCTTTTCGATTTTAAAAAACTCATTAAATACTATTTCAGAATTATTGACAGTGTGTTTCACGCTAAAATCCTCACAAGGGTTTGTTTTTTGATCTGTATTTTCTAATAAGGGCTTTTAAAATATTAAGCCTCAAGCCTGCTTTTTCCTGAGCCGGTCGAGTCTTTTTTCGATATGCGCTCTGTCATTCAGAAATACACTGGCACGGTCAGGGTAAAAGTAATCCTGTCTCCGGACCCTGTTCCAGACCTTTTCAGTGTAAAATATGGCCCTGTCAATGTCCTTCAGGCTGTGCTCGTACAGCCTTGCCATCTGAATACAGGCGAAGATATATTCTGAAAAATCCTCCGTCTTTTCAATCAGCAGCTTAAAAAAAACAAGAGCATCCCGGTGCAGCTTCTGTCTTTTGTAAAGGAGGCCCAGCCTTTTTAAAACCTCTGTGTCGTCAGTGTAACTTTTTAACAGCTTTTTCGCCTCTTCATGATAATTGCAGTTTATAAGCATATCAGAAAGGGACACCGGATTGAACTGCCCCGGGTTATTTATACCATTCAGACGGTCAAACCGCGCGCAGTATCTGACGATCGACAGCTGTTTTAAAAGAACAGCCGCAAGAGATACTATATCGTTTCTATTGTGCATAAACACCCCGCAAAGATCCTCCGTCACATCACGGCCTCTCAGGTATTGAAAATATATATCAGGGATCATATACCCCGGGATATCCCCGGTGCGTTCAAACTTCAGCGCCCATTTTTCCACGGTCCGGAGTGAAAAATCGGGGAACAGGCCTTTCCATATCCTCCTCGATGTGTAAAGCAGGTCAAGGTGGGTGGGGTCGCGGTCAGCTAACCCCAGGCCGTTGAGTATGAACCTGTTCTTAAGAATGTTGTAATCAAAACTTTTTCCGTTATAGGAAACAAGAACAGACCCCGGTTTCAGGCGGTCTCTTATTTCCATCAAAAATAATTTCTCTGATGACAGGTTGTTTAAAAA
>SDBS01004652.1_pt1 | contig 13438 bp, 11 predicted proteins | sample 2277091 | NCBI WGS metagenome assembly SDBS01 (sample SAMN10404972, study PRJNA504765) | marine sediment metagenome | isolation source: marine sediment core GS10_PC15, 163 cmbsf | place: Arctic Ocean: Southern Knipovich Ridge | collected 2010 | reverse complement strand
GGCAGATTGTAACAACAGCAGCGATGCGGTAGAAGTTAGGTTCGGGTAGGGGGCAAAGGGCGGGATGGGGGAGCATTTCCTGGGAGCTAAAGTTACTGAAGAAACCGCCCGCGTGCGCGGGATACCTGTGGTATCAGACGCTCTCAGCCCCTGCCGGTACTATGATGTCCAAACAATCGATGACATGAAGCATATGGTTGAATTTCTGCGCGACGTGACGGACTATCAGTACCCCATCCTTTTCAAGCTCGGGCCTTCACGTCCCTATGAAGACGTATCCGCCTGCATTGAGGTTGGCGCCGACGCCATCAGCATCGATGGGTTAGTCGGAGGTACCGGCTGCTCTCCAAATGTCGTCACCCAAGGCGTAGGCATTCCCACGATCGCTTGTCTTCCCCCGGCCGTGCAAGCACTAAAAGATCACGGCGTTCACCGCAAGGTGAAATTGATCGCCCTTGGCGGCATTCGCAACGGCTTGGATGCCTACAAAGCGATGGCGATGGGAGCTGATGCGGTTGGTTTCGGTAGCGCGGCTGAAGTCGCAATGGGCTGCCGGGTTTGTTACGCCTGCCAAAAAGGAAATTGCCCTTACGGAATCACCAGCCAAAAACCTGAATTCCGTGCTCGCCTCGATCCTGTGGAGGCCGGCCAGAAGCTGGCTAACTTTATCCACGCCTGCGCTGAAGAAGTCAAGATTCTAACAATGCTTTCAGGACACAACAGCATTTCTGAGCTTTCCACCGAAGATATTCGTGCAATGGACCTTAATACTGCCGCTCTAACGGGCCTCAAGCTGGTCGGTTATGAACGACCATTGTCCATGTGGGAGGGTGGATTCACTCCCGCAGCGCTTAGTTGTGACAACGGGAAATAAGCAGCTGAATAATTGTTGCAGCCGATAGACTGAATGAATTCTATCTGTGGAGATTCCTTAATCCTTCTCAGGGTAACGTCTTCTCTATCGGCTGTTTCTCTTCACCCTTTCGACTCATTAGGTTTCGATCATCCATTGTGAGAATATCGTAGGCGCGTTAGAATTTAACGACCCTGATTAATTAAAAGCAGAGCTCCTTTGCTAATAAAGATTCCTTATATTTCGATGCTACCTATTGGCTTTCTACATCCTGCTCTCCAGATAACTCGCTCGCTTCCCTGTCTGTGTACTTCTTTCTCTAACTTTTACTTATGCTTGTCTTCGTATCCTAAAGACTCAGGAGATATATAAAGTGGGTACATCTCCTGAAAACTACCTTTAAAAGAAAAGGATTGAATAAATGAAACCCCTGGCAGATGGAACAACACCCCCGGAAGATAGTTCGTATTGGGTCGCTCTCCAGCAATTTGATGAGGCTGCTGCAGTGCTTGGCCTCGAAGAGGACATGGCCGATCTCCTTCGACATACCAAACGCGAATTGACTGTTAATTTCCCGGTCACGATGGACGACGGCTCGATTCGGGTTTTCACCGGGTTTCGGGTCCACCACAACACTGTCCGCGGGCCGACGAAGGGGGGCATCCGTTACCACCATCTCGTAGACATGAACGAGGTCCGTGCCCTCGCCATGTGGATGACCTGGAAATGCGCCGTTGTAAACATCCCTTTTGGGGGTGCGAAGGGCGGCGTTATCGTTAATCCGAAGGATCTCTCCGAAGCCGAAATCCGCAAGCTCACGCGCCGCTTCGCAACCGAAATATCAATCGTTATGTGCCCTGGGGGAGACATCCCGGCTCCTGACGTCGGAACCACCCCCCAAACCATGGCCTGGATTATGGATACCTATTCCATGCACCAAGGCCACTCCGTCAACGCCGTCGTTACGGGTAAACCGATAGAGATCGGAGGCAGCCTGGGCAGGTTTGAGGCAACTGGGAGGGGTGTTATGATCACCACTCGGGAAGCCCTAAAGACTCTTGGGAAATCCTTCCATGATGTAACCGTCGCCGTCCAGGGTTTTGGCAATGTCGGAGCGGTGACTGCCATGTTGATGCAACAAGAGGGAGCAAAAATCGTCGCCCTATCGGATGTATCCGGCGGGATTGCCAATCCAATGGGACTGGACGTTAACGCGGTTGCAGAATATTGCGAGACAAACGATAGTTTGGTGGGATTCCCGGGTAGCGATGAAATCTCTAACGAAGAACTGCTCACCTACCCCGCAGACATCCTCTCCCCTTGTGCGCTTGAAAACCAGATCACCGCTAAAAACGCTGATAAAGTTCAAGCATGGATGATCGCCGAAGGAGCTAATGGTCCCATGACTCCCGAAGCGGATCGCATCCTTGAGGGTAAAGGGGTCTTCATTATCCCCGATATTCTCTGTAATGCCGGCGGCGTGACGGTTTCCTACTTCGAGTGGGTGCAAAGTCTGCAGTTTTTCTTCTGGAGCGAGGAAGAGATCAACCAGCGTCTCGAACGGATCATGGTGAACTCTTTTCACGCTGTTATGTCAGAAGCGGAAGAACGCAAGATAGAAAAACGAGTTGCAGCCCAAGTCCTCGGCATCGGCCGGGTTGCAAAGGCTACAGAGTTGCGAGGCATCTATCCATAGGAACGTAGCTCTGTGATCTAACGAAAAATCTTCAAGAGAGGCGAGTTAAGATAATTCGCCTTTCTTGCTTATCCCCCAGTTGAATCTCCACTTTTTATATGATTAATTAATAATAGTAGCCGTAGTAGGGGCTGTGAGTATGTTGAGAAAGAGGCAAAAGGTGCTAATTTCACTCATATAGGGGGGTTCACTTAAATAGAGACAGCATATGTATGGAAAAGTTAGGGTTCACTATCGACAGCGTGATTGTGGAGAACAAGTGGATAAGAGAAAGGGTGAATTGAGGGGCTTCGGGAGGGAAAGGGATTGCAAGCTTTAGTGCTAAAAGAAGTGGAAAGAGAGGGTTTGAAGGAAAAGTTATCCAAGTTTTCTCCCCCTGTATGTGCAGATATCCACAGCTTTAATGGAGTTATCCACAGGCAGGAAGGGGTGAGATAATGGTGCTGGAGATGGAAGGATATCCCAAAGGTATAAGAGATGGATAGAGAGAAGAACCCATTTGGAGAGTTCTTAGGCCGCTGGGGAGGGGAGATTCTCAAGATATGGGACTCTCTTCCACAAGACGCGAGAGATGACCTATCGAAAGTATTAGGACAACTGCCTCTGGAGCCAAAGGGGTGGAGGTCTTTGATCGAGAGCGCACTTGAGCATATCCAATTTGCCGCAGGCGATAAGAGTTTGATAGCGATTGTTGGGCCAGCGAACGCTGGGAAATCGACGCTCTATAACCAGTTGATTCGAAGTCAAAAGGACCGCGCAAAGGTGAGTGCTGTTCCTGGAACAACGCGCGATCCACAGGAGTCGGACGTAGGTCTTTTTCTTATCGTTGACACACCAGGGGCGGATGCAGCGGGAAATGTAGGATTAGTTGAAAAAGAAAAGGCCCTTGCCGTTGCCACTGAAGCAGATGTAATTGTCGCCATGTTCGATGCTGCTCATGGCATACGGGAACCGGAGGAGGCGTTGTTCCGGGATCTTCGCGATCTCGACAAGCCCATTATCGTCACATTGAATAAGATGGACTTGATCGGCAGGGAGCGGCCAGAAGTGCTGGGAAGAGCGGCGGCCGGTTTGGGAATTGGTGTCGAGCAGATTATTCCCCTTAGTGCGAAGAAGGGGGATGGTTTGGTTTCCATTCTCCTGGCGATTGCGAAAAGTGAACCCGGGATCGTCGCCGCATTGGGTAAGGCGCTTCCAGCCTACCGCTGGGATTTGGCACAGACAGCGATTGGGCGTGCGGCTTCTACGGCAGCAGCGATTGCGATTACGCCACTACCCTTTATTGATTTCATACCACTATTAGGCGTGCAAGCGGCTCTCGTCCTGGGGATCGCTCGAATCTATGGAAAGAAGATCACGCTGAAGAGCGCACGCGAATTAATCTTGACATTTGGCGCAGGGCTGCTCGGGAGGACCCTGTTCTATGAACTGAGCAAGTTCGGGGGGCCACCAGGCTGGATTCTATCTGCCGCCGTCGCCGCGGGGACGACCGTGGCCGTAGGCTACGGAGCGATGGTCTGGTTTGAGAGAGGGGTGAAGATCTCTGGCGAAACGCTGAAACGTATCTCCGGAGCGGTTGGAGAGACTCTTTTAGAGAGATTGAGAACGATGGGACGGCGCCGGCCTCATAAAAAAACGCTGCAAGATAGAGTCAGTGAAGTGCTGGAAGATGTTGACCCTCTCGGCGAAATCGACGAGCCGGCTGATTAAAAGTTCGCCAGAACAAACTTAAAAGAAGGATTAATGTCGTTGGACACAACCATCCGACTCTCTTGTTTTTAGTTCCTCAAGGTAATCTACTATTCAATTGCTGCTGTATTCTGCCCCCCGATTTTTTCTCCTCATTAATTCGCTTGTATAGGTTTTCCCAAGCGACCCGACGTGCTCTCTCGCCCACTGGGTCAGTTTTGTTTGTCCCGTTGGAGGAGAATCAACGTACAGCAGATCAGCCATAAGTCCCTCAATCTCCTCGCGAGTGATCAAAACATCGCCTACCAGCGTTCCGATTAGCTTGCTGGCAAGATAGCCAATGCTCGGATGAACTGAGACGATGGGCTTTTTCACCCCAATAATCTCTCCAACGGTCTGAACTAGAGATTTATAAGTGAACGTTTCGGGGCCAATGGCGTTGACGATAACATTTTCGTTGTTTTCTCCTTCATCAACGGCCATCTGTGCAAGGTCGTCTACGTAAATAGGCTGGAGACGATACTCGCCGTCACCAAACACGCCAAAAAAGGGGAGCTTTCGCAGCAGCCAGGCAATATTGTTGATGAGGATGTCCTCTTTCCCGAACAGGACAGTGGGGCGGAGAATTGAATATGAAAGACCCGAATCTATAAGCGCCTTCTCGAGTCTTGCTTTCCCGCTAAAGTACTCCAGATGAGATTTCTCCTTTGGGTTAGTTATGCTGATGTGAACAATCCGTTTGACCCCAGCTGCCTTAGCGGCATCAAATAGAACTAAAGTATTTTTAACGGCATCCTCATGGCGAAACATTTTATGGTTGAAGCGGACCCAGTAGGTGTTGTAAAGAACAAATACTCCCATCAATGAATCGGCCAGTTTCGTGGGGTTAGCAAAGTTGAAAGGGTAGGCTCGTATCTTCTTTCCGAAAGGGTTTGAGCGGTGAAGAGAGTTGGTCAGCGTGATTACAGAATGACCTTTTTTCAATAATTTCCGGGCAATGTATTTTCCTGAGTATCCATAGGCTCCTGTAACTGCATGGGTCTGTGATTTGCTCATGTTTACTCCAGGTAACTAGTAGCTACATCCAACACGCCGTGAGGAGATGTCTTTCTGAGCCATAGTTAAGAGTCTCGTTCTTTGAAACGAAGGACGCATCTGGCCAGGAGAGAGAGTTTTCGGCGCTGCGTGTCTCATAATAGTGTATACGAAATGCCAACCCAGATCCGATCAGACATCGATTTTCTCGTTAAGCAGGAGGTCGGCAAGGTCCAGAGTTCTTTCTAGAATGATGTCCGCTCCGGCTTCTACGAGTTCCTGCTTTTCGCCAAAACCGCTGAGAACACCAACCGTCTGTGCGCCAGCGGAGCGCCCGGCGCGGATGTCGACTGTTGTGTCTCCAATCACGAGCAGCGCTTGTGGAGGAACACCTAGCTGATCAGCAGTCCAAATAATTGGCTGAGGGTGAGGTTTCGCTCGGAGGGTCGTTCGGGCCGTCGCCACGCTCTGAAAGAAGCGATTAAGGCGTTCTGCTTCTAGAATAGCTACCGCATTCCAACGGTCGCGGGATGTAGCTATGCCGAGAGGGAAACACGGGGCAAGACGCTCCAGCGTGGTGAGTGCGCCGGGGACCAGGCGTATGTCTTCCACGGAAGCGAGGCCGCGTGCCCGGTGGAGTTTGTCCAGCAGTGGCCCTAAAACTTCATCGAATTTGAAGAAATCAAACCAGCCAAGTAGTGCATTGACAGGGGTCTCAACGAACATGACAGAGCGGCGGGCAAGGGTCTCTGGATTGTTGTTGGGTAGGATACGGGATATGGGGCGCAGCCACCGGGCAGCACGCTCGACATACTTATCGTCTGTGTCAATGAGCGTGCCGTCGAGGTCAAAGCAGATCGCAAGGATGCGAGGGATGTCCAAGTTTCCCGTCACGAGATTGTCCGCACCGGGAGAGGGATGGCCTTCTGCAAGATCTCCAATGTCTGCTCGTCAGGAGCAAGTATCCAGAGCGTCTGGTTGGAGACGCGCTCGAAGAAGGAGATGCCGTCTTCATAGATCCACTTTGCCGAAGTGGTGGAAGAAAGTTCGGGATCTCCGAAGCGGGCTAAGCCGTAATCATGGAAGGCAGCGGAGAACTCATGCGCATCGCGCATGGTGTCCCATTGCGTAATCAATGCTAAAGCATCAACGCCATCTTCTTCTTGATAGAAAAACAAGAGCAGGTCACCGCCCCAGCCCTCGGCTGCCAAGGACGCCTGGTCTATCGGCAGATATTCGTTGAGGACCACGCGCGTGGCCCACTCACCAAGCACCTCGTGAACGGGCTTTTCCCAGTTGGGATTGAGAGCATCTGCCACGTTCGGTGAAACGAGATTTACAGGAGAATCCTTTGGATAACGCTCCGGGTGGAGGATCTGCTCGCTTGAAAGAGGAGGATTTTGATAGGCAGTATCGACAGCGGCCCATCCTCCTTTTAGGTAAAGAGAGCGGACAAAATGCAGCCCCCAGAAATAAGGGAATGTGAGTTCAGATTGTATATACGCCGGTGCGCTATCGAAAACCGGCATGTCGAAATCAGCGAAGAATTTGAGCAGATCCGCGCGATCTTCGTCTCCCGCAAACGTCCTCAGCCACTGCTCCTGGAGCAATGTAGCATCACCTTCAATCAGGGCTTGGACGGCGAAACAGCGTTCGCTGTCGGTGTCACAGGCATCGTTATTGTAATGAAGCCCGTCGCGGATGTCATAGATTTGATCTTGAAGTGCGTGCGTGTATTCATGTGCGTAAGTGAGACGTTCCACTCCCCCGAATCCCGAGCCACAGATCACAATCATGCCATCAGACTCGGTATCGTAGAAGCCGGCGACCTGCTCAGAGAGCAGGTCAGCGTAGAGCTGCCACAGATCGATCCCCGGCTCGATCAACCCCAATAACGAGAGAAGGCGGACGTCTTGAAGTGCATCTTCGTGAGTGTAATCACCGAGGAAATCCTGAAGCACACGCTCGCGGAGCTGGGCTGGTGTGAGCAAGCTGCGGTTGATGGATTTGGACGGCAGGAGGCCGCGCAGCTGGATCACCTGGGATTCGATTTCGGCCATCTGGCCGCGAAGCTCTGCGTCGAGAGGGGGACAGGCTGATGGATCTGCCACATCTGGCGTCGGGCTTGGAGTTGGAGATGATGCTGTCTCCGTAAGTGTAGGTGATGCAGCCGGGGGAGAAGCCGTCACAGTGCTTGAGCTTGCGCTGCTCTGGCAGGCGCTCAGCGTCAGGGCAATGGCAAAAACGATCCATAGCAGGTGATGTTTGAGTCTCATATATTATTTCCCTTGTCGGTCGAGATTGTATCATCGCTTTTCAGGACATCCCAGGAACAGAATGAGCAAGGAGCATGAGAGTTTTGATTCTATATTCTTCGAAGGATGAGAAACAGTTCTATGACGCCGTGAGGGCGATTCTCGGCGAGGATGGTGGCCTGTAGCTGTCGTTCCAGAGTCTTGCATAAGCAGCTTGTTCGCGGGTCCAGCGGTCGTCGTCCCACCCCAGTTCAGGCTGCACAATGGCGCGTACGCGGTCTATTTGCGGCCAGCCGCCCTGGGACAGGGTTAATCCCAGACGAACCCGGCGCATAAGCAGATCTTCGAGGTGAACGATTCCCTCGGCGCGTGCTGCCCAACGCAGTTCAGCCCAGAGATAGGGGGATTCACCGACAGTCTCGAGTTCGCCAGCTTGCGCGCAGGAAATTATCGCCGGCGAATCATCCCCGTATCTGCCGAGTAGTCGTAGGCATACAGCGGGGTCAAAATCGCAGGTTAGAACGTAGTCACTCGGAGGTTGATTGAGCATTCGCCGGGTGCGATCAGGGAGCTGCGCCACGGAGAAATAGCTGAGGATGGAGCGCAGCGTATCATGTGCCCTCACCCGGAAAGTCGTCAATTTACCTCCCGTGACCGTCACCAAACCTCGATCGTCCCAGATGACGTGTTCGCGCGATTCGCGAGACGGGTCATCTTTCCCTGTATCAACAACGGAGCGCACGCCGGCGAAGGTAGTCAGAAGGTCATCAGAACAGATATCTACCTCGAAAACTTGACGGAGACCCTCCATGAGATAGTCAATCTCCTCGATTTCCATGGCGGGTTCCATGTCGAGTGGATGGAGGTGTTCGACATCGGTCGTTCCGTAGAGCGTGACTCCTTCCCAGGGTAAGGCAAACACAGGACGACCGTCGTTTGGATGGAGAAAGCTTACTGCGCGCGTGAGAGGAAGCGCATGTTGAGGGAGTATCAGATGGCTGCCGCGCAGTTTTCGCAGGCGCGGTTTCTTGTCGATCATGGATCGAACTGTGTCGGCCCAGGCGCCGGTAGCGTTAATGACTACCTCGGTCTGGATCTCCGCTGTGCGATCACGGCCATTTGGCGAAACGTCCCGTAGTTCAATTCCACGTACCGATCCACTCCGCGTGCGCAGCACGCCCACAACTTGAGCATAATTAAGGGCAACTGCACCATCCGCGACGGCTTCGCGCACAATACGCAATACCAACCGAGCATCATCTGTCTGTGCGTCAAAATAGCGGTAACCGCCTTGCAGCCCCGCTGAGGTAAGCTGCGGGCAGAGCGACCGAAGACCCTCTGGACCGTAATGGCGGTGACCCCACTGCAAGCCTATGAGGTCATAGAAGATCAGTCCGGCGCCGAAGACCCATCCCGGAATGCGGTCATTTTCGTAATTGACAAGCAAGAAGCCCAACGGATTGACCAGCCCCCTCCCTTGTTTGAGCAGCGCTTCCCGCTCACGCACGGAATGGTATGTCAGGCGAAACTTGGCCTCGCGCAGGTAGCGAAAACCGCCATGCACGAGTTTGGACGAGCGGCTGGATGTGCCGGAAGAGAAATCCTTTCCTTCAACGAGGAGAGCACGCAAACCCATCCGAGTCGCCTCGCGCAGTATCCCCGCGCCGGTAATGCCTCCGCCTATTACAATGAGGTCCCACGGTCCCTCGATGCGAGACCAAACATCGTCGCGCCATCCGCTCTGCCACATCTCGCTGTTCAACCTTCCCTTGGTCGTCGAGAGTCCCGGACGAGAAGGGCAATCATAAACGCGGCCACCCCTTCCCCGGGTTGAGGATTTCTTGGGGGTCGAGAGCCGTGCGCATCCCTTCCAGAAGACGCAATCCGATCGGTCCCTTTTCTTGCTCCATATAGCCTAGATGGTCAAGACCGACGCCATGCTGGTGGCTGATGGTCCCGCCATTGGCAAGGATCCTGACTGATGCAGCATGCTTGGCCAAACGCCAGATATGCAGGGTCTGCTCAATATCCTCACCGACGGGGAAGATGTAGGTGATGTAGAGGCTTGCGCCATCGGTGTAGATATGCGAGAGGTGAGAGAAAACGAGTGCGCGGGAAACTTCAGATAGGAAAGCCTGTTCAATCGCTTGGATCACTTCGGTGCGCGCAGTTTCAACCCCCCTCCAGGGAAGCGCGGTTTCAAGTGTATCCAGGGCGTATCCCAGATCCCAGAGCGTATTACGCAGGTAGGGGGTATGAAAACGTGATTTCTCCCACTGGCGACCGATCATCGCTCCGACAGGAAGCCCGCCGAAGCGCCGCAGGATAGCGCTGACCTCCTGCCGGGCGCTGGAAACGAAGCCGTGGTCGCCGGTGATGCCGTAAATTAACAACGTGCGGCCAACGCTGGGTCCAAGGAGACGAAGGCCGTAATCCGCGAATCTGATGAGTCTCTCCCGCCCGGCAAGAGCCAGCGTGGTCTCCGTCTCGAGCGGATCGCTCAAGCGAGCCATCGAGACCGGGGCACGTGTCTGGACCAGGGCGCGCATTGCCGCCATTCCGCTTTCCCAGTCATGGAAGAACGCGCCGAAAAACATCTCCTCCTCGGGGAGAGGGCTCACCCGGACCTCGGCTTGAGTAATCACACCTAGACGTCCTTCCGACCCGAGCACGATCTGGCGAAGGTCAGGACCGGCCGCGCTGGCAGGCAGTGAACGCAATTGGATTCTGCCCACAGGAGTCTCCATGGTTCCGCCGGCGAACAAATCTTCGATTCGGCCGTAGAGGTAAGACTGCTGACCGCTCGAGCGGGTGGCAATCCAGCCTCCGAGCGTCGATAACTCCCAGGATTGCGGAAAGTGGCCCAGTGTATAGCCGTGTGGTTTGAGCTGCGCCTCGATTTCAGGACCGGTTACGCCTGCAGCGAAAAGGGCCAGGAGGCTTTCCTCGTCCAAGTTTAGCAGCCGGTTCATACGCCTCATGTCAACGGTGAGAGATGGGCGATTTCCCGGCAGAGGGTTGATGTGCCCTACGACGCTGGTGCCGCCGCCATAGGGAATCAATACGCACCCAATTTCCTGAGCGAACCTAAGAAGTTCCCGGACATCATCGCCGGTCTCAGGCGTGGCCACTCCGTCGGGGAATATTCCGATCTTTCCAGTTCGCAGGGCGATCCAATCGGGAAGACTCTGTCCGCGGGCGTGAAGCAGACGGGCCTCATCGTCAGTGGAAATTAAAGGGTGGTCAGGAAGTCGGGAAGGAGGCACTGCCTCGAGCGAGGTCTGGTAATCTGCGTCGGGGATATGCGTGCCGGCGCCGAGTAGTTCCTCAAGATAGGAGAGCGCCGCGAGCGGCAGATAGAAATTTCTTTCCGTCTCTCCCCAGCCGTTCCAACGTTGCATAGTTTTCATCCCCTGGCGCAAGCAAATGCCGCGTGGCGAACACACCTCGGTGACGCAAGGTATACGTAATCTGGCAGTGTTGTAGATGTATTATGCACCAGTCCGAGAAAGTTATCTACCGATTATCTAACTTGTAAGAACTCAGGGCGAAAGTGAAGACTGATGCCGCGAGGGACACAATAGCGCAGAGGCGAAAAATCGTTGCCAGTGGGAATGAGACCAGGAGCCAGAAAGCAATAGGAGGGCCGAGAGCGCTACCAAGGTCGCCAAAAGTGAAGATCACGCTGAGCGTGCGCCCTGACAGACTCGGCGGGGTGTTGTCGCCCACATATACGGTTGTTAGCACCTGAACGCCACTGGCCGTTAGGGCAGAAAGCAACACTCCGAAAAGCGCCAATGGCAAGAAAGGGGATCCCATGAGCCACAGCCCGGCGGCGCCGATCATCAAAGCGGCTCCGATGATGATCAAGCGCCGGCCATGGATACGGTCGGAGAGGAAACCGGCGGCGGGAGCGCCTAACATACTGAAGGCGGTGCGCAGAGCGACGAGCGTCCCGGTGAGTGTGGCGATGGGGATAAAGAGGCCGGGGATATGTATTCCTTCGCCCGCGAACCCGGAGAGCCACAGGATGGATGTAGCAGCGATGACGCCGGCGAAGATGAAGCGCACAGTGAATATGGGAAGGGCGGAGACGAGCACGACGCGCCAGCGAAAACGATTCCCCTCACCCCTATCCCCGCTCTGCTTTTGGACATGTCTCGGCGCTGTCTCCGGGAGGAGAAATAGCCACATGAATGCCGCTGCAGCGGTGAGGCCAGCACTGAGCAACAGCCCGTCGCGGTAACCGAGCAGGTCGGTAAAGAGGCCGCCCAAGAAAGCTGAGAGGCCGATACCAAGGAAGAACCACATTTGATAGCGTCCGCTCAGTCGCCCGCGGTTTTCGCTGTCGGCCAGATCGAGCACGATCGCCTGTCCGCCGATCCACAGGCCGGACCAAGCGGCGCCCCATAGTATTCTCCCCGCGAGCATCACCCAGAATCCACTTCCGATTGCATACGTCAGCGTGGAGAGGGTGCCAATGGCGAGCGATCCGATCATCAGGTATCTGCGCGGAAAACGGTCGATCAGACCGCCTGCAGGTGCGTTGAAGAGGATGCGCACGAGCCGATTCGCCCCTAACAAGATCCCCACCTGTGCAATGGGAACTGCCGCTTGGAGGGCGAACTTTGGGTCGGGGAGCACAGTGTAGAGCGTGCTGTCGCCCAACAGCGAGACCGCCGTGCCGATGCCGAGGACGGTCAGCACCCGGCGCGGTGAGGGTTTCATTCTCATCGTCATGCCCTGAGAGCCTTGCGTTTCATGGCGGCGAAGAGGAGCTCAGGACCGGGAGGGGTGATGAGCGCAAAGAGATGGTGCATGAGGTACAAGTTTCGTGGTTTTGTCATAAAGGAAGTCTGGAGAGCACAGCTCCTCGAAAACGGTTTTTCAGCGAGTGCGAATGCTACAGAGGGACCGGTGCGCTGTCAAGTGAGGAGTTCGTTGGTGGGGGCTTCGCGTGCGCGCGCGTTTGCCCGGTCGCGCGCATAGAGATTGTGCTCTTTTGTGGGCATACCCCCTGATATTGAACGTAAACAGAAACAGAGGGGGGAGTCAGTAAGAATGGAAAGATCTGGCCCATCTAAAGAATGAGCCGCAGATCGATTTGGCTGCGAAACACGCTCGTATCCTGGAGGCTTCATGGATGCATCCAATGTGACGGTTGGCCTCGCGTTGTTGGCTGGGCTGGCATCGTTTCTATCTCCTTGCGTATTGGCTCTTGTGCCGGCTTACGTCGGCTATCTTGGCAGCCGTACGGTTCGACCAGATGGCACAGTGGTTGAGAATCGCGGCCTGACGTTCGCGCACGGCGTGGCTTTCGTGCTCGGGTTCAGCTTTGTCTTCGTCTTGCTGGGCGTGGCCGCCTCCGCTCTCGGCGGAGTGCTCTTTGGAATCCGCCTGTGGATTGCACGCATCGGAGGTGTCATTGTAATTCTTTTCGGCTTGCACACGCTCGGTCTGATAAATATCTCCTTCCTGAACTACGACACCCGGCATCAGTATGCGCCGCGAAAGGGTTCAGGCTTCTTTTCGTCGGCATTGATGGGCGTCTTTTTCTCGGCGGGCTGGGCACCTTGCGTGGGTCCGGTGTTGGGAGCCGTCCTCACGCTGGCGCTGAACGGCGGAAGTGTGTCACAGGGCGTGATCCTGCTCAGCGCCTATTCAATGGGCTTGGCTATTCCCTTCCTGCTGGCTGCGATCGGCGTCGGTCGGGTTGCGGATTTGATGAAGCGCCACAGCCGGGCGATTCAGATTATGTCGTATGTGACGGGTGTCGTGCTCGTAATCGTGGGCGTGATGTTGCTGACCGGTACTTTGGAGCGCTTAGCCCGCTTTGGCTTCTTCGTGAATTTCGGGATTTGAGGTGCGTTATGGCTGATGAGACAGGGCTTTCAGCGCGACGACTATGGA
>SDBS01004651.1_pt1 | contig 13438 bp, 15 predicted proteins | sample 2277091 | NCBI WGS metagenome assembly SDBS01 (sample SAMN10404972, study PRJNA504765) | marine sediment metagenome | isolation source: marine sediment core GS10_PC15, 163 cmbsf | place: Arctic Ocean: Southern Knipovich Ridge | collected 2010 | reverse complement strand
TTTCAGGTCTTCAGCCCCCAGCTCCAGGGGATCGATGTATTCACCGTTCGCCGTTTCCCAGTCACCAAGGTATTCCAGCATTTCCATATCTGGCGCTTCATCTGCCTGAACGGGAACCGCGATTAAAATTGCCAGCGCCATCATCATGCGCTTAACCGGCACGCGCTTGCTCCTCCAGCCACAGATAAAAATCCAGATCCTGATAAAACTCCGGGCTCTCGGCAGCTGCCAGAAGCTCCATATCTTCGATATCTTGTTTGGGGAAGGTTGGATTTGCCATCCATAGAGACGTAGCCACCCCCACCACCAGCGTCGCGGTTACCAGCCCGCCAATGGGATTGATCCAGGCCGGGCGTTCATTCTTTCTGGCCGCGACCTCAGTCGCACGAAGCCGGGCAGCACGAAGCCGTGCGACAACAATGTCGTCCAGTTGATCGGCACGCCGATCAAGTGCGCGGCGCGATAGATTAATCAATTCGTCTTCGTTGTGATCCATATTTACTGGCCATTATCCAGTTTACTGCGTAAATAGTGCAGCGCCCGCGAATAGTGCGTTTTCACGCTGCCGGTTGAGCAACCCATCGCGCTGGCCGTCTGCGCTACATCGAGGCCTTCCCACGACCTCAACATGAAGGCCTGTTGCTGTCGCGCCGGCAATTTTGCGATGGCATCTTCCAGTACGTTTAACTCCTGTCGCGTTGCCAACTCCTGCTCCGGCGCTCTGGCGCTGAAATCTTGCGCCTGTTCGATGGGATCCATTTCGGCATCCCCTTCTCCCTTGTTACCGCCTCCAAACCAGACTTGCCACTTATTGCGAACTTTTGAGCGTCGATACCAGTCCCGAATCTTGCTCTGCAGTATGCGGTGAAACAATGGCGGCCATTCAATTTCGTCGCGTTTGCTGTAATGCTGTGCCAGCTTTAGCATCGCGTCTTGCACAATATCCAGGGCCTCATCGTCATTGCCCACGGCCATGCGAGCGGTGACGAAGGCCCGGCGTTCGACGCCAGCCAGAAAGCGATCCAGTGCCAGGGTGGAATCCAGTGGTTTCTCCTTTCTATCATTCCAGTCCCAATGACCGAAACCGCATTCTGGCGTGACGCCATCAATAACCTAGCGACGACCGCCGAATCCGCCCCGATGGCCCTGACGATGAGCATTGTGGGCCCGGCGGTGACCACGTTGCTGCCCGTGGACACGTCTATCGTGTGCCTTTCGATGTAACCCATGGGCCTTTCGCCCACGGTGCTCAACACCCCGTTGACTGCGGTCGATGCGACGATGGAGCATTTTGCCTTTACCATCCAATCGACGATCAATGCGATCGCCTCTGCGCTCCAGTCTACTGTTAATGCGATCGCCTCTGCGGTCCAGTCTGCGATCAATTCGGTCACCTTTTCGATCTAACCTGCGATCAATTTGGTCACCCTTGCGCTCTAGCCGATTGGCCATGCGATCATTGCCTGCCTCGCGGGCACGATCAGCACGGGCATCGAACCGGTCCTCAATCATGTCGCCCCGATTGTCCAGGCGCTCATTGATTCGATTCCCGAGGTGATCAAGGCGATCATTGATCACATCGCCGCGTCGGTCCAGACGATCATCGATCCGATCGCCGACGCGGTCGAGACGGTCCTCAACGCGTTGGCCAGGACCCGTTTCATCGGCAAATACGGGCAAACCCGCAAAAATTGCCGCCAATGCGCTACTAACCAGAAAGTGCTTTTTCATGTTTTTCTCCCAGATTTCAGTGTCTGTGAGAGAAATAACGCGCCAAGCCGAACTTGGTTGACACAGATTCAGCGAAAAAGCATCGATTTTTCCAGGAATATGGTTGTAATGCGATCGCGGGCGCAGCGGGTCGCCCGATTGAGAATTGATTTTTTGGTCTTGGGTCTATCTGAGGCCGAGTTTATATTGGCGGGTCACCGGGGTGATTATTCCTTAGCAACGGTTGCACTCAACTCAAGGTATCAATTTGGTCGAGTAAACCTTGAAAATATCCGGTGGTGCTTTGAGATTTATCTCGGAAAATAATAAGCCACCAGCGACATTTTTCTCGTGATAATCGCTTAACCCTCCAGAATAGAATGCCGGTTTAATTCGTTTGCTGATTACCAATTTGCCCTTTGCGTCGCGCTTTAGAGCGGCACGACGGATATCGACAAATTCAATTACAAATGTGCCATCGTGTGCCCGGTTTTTTTTACCAAAACCTGTCGCGCCAGAAGGAGTAACCAGTAAAAACAATCGATTATCCCGTTTGACCAGACTGGACCCGGTAAGGACGCGGTAGCCAAGCGATTTAGCGTCCTTGAAGTCGGTTATCGTGCCAATATATTGCCAGTTTTTGCCATGATCGCTTGAAGCGATTAATACAATTCTTCGTTTACGCCACTTGCCCAGACCAGAGGCCGTCGCGCTGGCGTCCAGACTCAAATAAATCACACCTTCGTGATAAAGCGAACCCATTTCGTTGTAGAAAGACATCGCCCTCAAGTCAGCATGCAGTGAATTGATATTGAGATCACAGTGTCTGGTTATCTTGCCAAACAGGCACTTTGGTTTTGACCAGCGCCCGGCCGGATTGGGCGCAACTCTCACTTCAATCCAGCCTGCACCAAACAGACTATTTTTAGATTTATGAGGCTTTGTATTGAAATAGCGCTGCACGAACAACTTCCAGCGACGAGCCGGGATATCGCCTGGATCATAAAGCAAACTGGGCGTTTCATAGCGCCAAACACCTGGCACATTACGTCTGTGTGCCCTGAGACCGTGATCGAATGATTTGTTTACTGTATTGACGTAATGCCAGGTCTTGCCTTGGTCCGTGCTGCGCGCCAGATGCGTTGAGACATACTTGGGTAATCTTACCCGTGAGTAGGCAAGCCAGCCCACTCCGTCCTTACCGTATTCTACGGATACATCAAAAATACCATTCTTTAATGGATCGCCAATTATATTGATTTGCTGAAATGCTGATCCGGCGGCGAGAGCGGCGGGACCTGCCGCGGTAAGCGTGAGTACCAACCAAATTGGTGAAATTCCCATTTTCACTAATATATGTCCTCCTTGCCAATTCTTGTTTTCCTGTTCCGGGAAAATAATATTGCTATGGTCGCCCCGCTTTACCTTTTGATTCCTCTACTGGATAGCGTCCTTCATTTATCTCTACCTTCCTATTCGTCGCGTCCACCAAATCGACATCCAGCCGTTCGGCAATGCGCAGAAGATAGATAAAGATATCGGCCATTTCCATGGCGACTTCTTCGCGTTTTTGATCGCTCATCTTGTAGCTCTGGTCTTCTTTCAACCATTGAAAGTGCTCCACCAGCTCAGCGGCTTCGACGATCAGGGCCATGGCAAGATTCTTGGGAGAATGGAACTGCTCCCACTCGCGCGCCTGCGCAAATTCACGCAATCGCTGGCTGAGAGACGCGATCTCGTTCACGAGGTTTAATTTGCAATTAACTTACGGGCGTTGGCCACAGCACGTTTGACCTGCGCCGGTGCCGTGCCGCCAATGTGGTCGCGGGACGCAACCGAGCCGTCGAGCTTCAGAACATCGAATATTGAATTGTCGATAACATCGGAAAACTGTTGCAAGTCATCCAACGCCAGTTGACCAAGATCCTTGCCGGCATCCAGCGCAAAGCGCACGGCCTTGCCCACAATTTCATGGGCATCGCGAAAGGCCACACCCTTGCGCACCAGCGCATCGGCGAGGTCTGTTGCTGTGGTGTAACCCTTGACAGCGGCGTTGCACATGTTGTCCCGTTTGACTTCCATGCCCGCCACCATAGCGGCGTATACCGTGAGACAATCCAGAACCGTATCAAGCGCATCGAACAGGGGTTCCTTGTCTTCCTGGTTATCCTTGTTGTACGCCAGCGGTTGCCCCTTCATCAACGTCAGTAAACTTGTCAAACTGCCATAAACTCGACCGGTCTTGCCTCGTACCAGCTCCGGCACGTCCGGGTTCTTCTTTTGCGGCATAATGCTGGAACCGGTGCAAAAGCTGTCACCCAGCTCAATAAAGTCGAATTGCGCCGATGACCACAGGATCAGCTCTTCCGACATTCTCGACAGGTGCATCATGATCAATGACGCAGCGGACACAAACTCAATGGCGAAGTCACGATCAGATACAGCGTCCAGTGAGTTGGCTGCCGGTTTGTCAAAACCCAACTTTTCGGCGGTAAACTCCCGGTCGATGGGATAGCTCGTGCCAGCCAGCGCCGCCGCCCCCAGGGGCATAACATTCACCCGCTTTCTGCAATCCTGCAGGCGTGCGTGATCACGCTCGAGCATCTCGAACCAGGCCAGCATGTGGTGACCAAAAGTAACCGGCTGCGCCGGTTGCAAATGAGTGAAGCCAGGTAAAATGGTGTCGCTTTCCTTTTCAGCGATATCGATCAAAACAGACTGCAGGGCCCGCAGCCGAGTGCAAGCCTCGTCAATGCCGTCTCTGAGATAAAGCCTGATATCCGTCGCCACCTGATCATTGCGCGAGCGACCGGTGTGCAATTTCTTGCCGGCCTCGCCAATGCGGTCCGTCAGTCTGGCTTCTATATTCATGTGCACATCTTCCAGTGACACACTCCAGGCAAACTGGCCGGCCTCGATTTCGGCTTCGATCTCCCCCAGGCCATCAACAATGGCCTTGCAGTCGTCGTCGCTGAGCACACCCACGTGTGCCAGCATTTGTGCGTGGGCAATCGAACCCTGGATGTCGTAGTGGTAAAGCCGCTGGTCAAATCCCACAGAAGAAGTGAAACTTTCCACAAAGCTGTCAGTTGGGGTTTCGAAGCGACCACCCCATAGTTTTTTCTTGTCCATTTTTGTTTCTGGTGCTAGGTTATTGGTTCCGAAATCGCCCTATATTTAGGGCTTTTCCACCAAATTGGAGTTTACGGTACTTTTCTCCGCCTGTCCGTGTGCCGACATCGATTATCGGCCATCCATTGTATAAATGACTGCGGCAGGCTATGTTGACGGTACAGTTATTTATTAACTGGGTTTCCGGTTCGGACTCTCCTTTTGAGTGCACCCCCACCCCGAATACCGAACCGGATATTACGACCCCCCGCTTGCGGGGGGTTTTTTTTAGTATTTGCAGAGATGGCATAGCTGCATGACAATAATTATGAGGGGAACCAGGTTGCCTTGCCTTTACCTCCCGGTTTACGGTTTAATTCCTTGCGGCTGGGAGTAAGCCAAACCCACCGGGCGTTTCGCAGGTTTCTATTCTTGCCAGAAGCAACTCACACATAAACCGTGTCGGCCATGTCAAATACAACCATCAAAGACCAGTCTTTTTTGCCCGACTTCGGTTCGCTCGGCGTCGCCATTCGCCTTATCTTTCTGGCGGAATTGATGGCCATCATTATCAATGTCCGCCGTAACTCGGTTTTCAACGAGCAAGCCTGGGCTGACTTCAACTTGCTGTCTGCCTTCGCCCTGACAATTTCTTTTTGCAGCATTGTGGTGCTTAAACTGGCGTCGCCGCTTCTGCGCCGCATGTCCGTGGCAGCAGGTTCGCTGGCCGTATTTTTGTTGTTGCTGGCGGTAGCCATGGTTGGCACAGAATTTATTATTTTTGCACTCTTTGATATTGGTCTCATTGATCAACGTTGGCCGGAGTGGCGTAGCTCCCTGGTAATACGTAGCCTGATTATTGTTGGCCTGATCAGTATCCCGGCGCTGCGATATATGTTCCTTGCCCATCGCATCCAGGCGGATGAAAAAATCAAACAGGATGCCAAGATGCAGGCGTTGCAGTCGCGTATCCGTCCGCACTTTCTGTTCAACAGCCTTAATAGTGTTGCCAGCCTCACTCGACGTGACCCTGAAAAAGCAGAAGCAGTATTGCACGATATTGCGGATCTTTTCCGCGTGCTGCTGGCGGACGCGCGCAAGCTGGTACCTATTTCGGCAGAGCGTGAAATTTCGCGCCAGTATCTGGAAGTGGAGAAAATTCGTCTTGGTGATCGCCTGAAAGTTAAATGGAACGTCAGCAACGTACCGCGATCAGCACTAATCCCGGCACTGATCCTGCAACCCCTGCTGGAGAATGCCATCTACCACGGTATTGAACCGCGCTTTGCCGGCGGTAAGATAACGATTGATATGTGGACCGAAGGCAATATCCTCAATGTTCTGATCAGCAATCCGCTGCCGGAGAACCCGGGCAAATCCCACAGCAAGGGCAACAAGATTGCACTGGATAATATCAGGCAGCGACTTGATACCCAGTTCGGAAATGTCGCCAGTCTGAAATCGTTTCAGGAAGGCAATAATTATCACGTGAAACTAAAAATGCCTATCGTCGAGCGTCAGTAATGTCTGCCATTATCGAAAAAGCCGGCCTGATCTGGGCACGCGTTACCACTGGCCTGAAAAACACTGAGTGGTCCAAAGAAAAGACGCCGGAAGAAATGGCGGGATTTCTGCCCAATTTCTGTAAGGGTGACATGCTCATCAGCATCGTCATTATTGCCGAGCTACTGGCATTGGTCGTTACCCTGGTGACCCGCCGATTCACACTCAATATCTTCTGGGATTTGCTGTTGATATCCATTTTTGTTCAATGGATCGCTCTCTCCAGTGCCGTTATTCTGTGTGCAGCACGCAACCGTCTTAATCAAATGCCCAGGCACCTCTCTCTGGGCGCAGCCTATCTGATGCTGCTGACAATCACCTTTGTCGTTTCCGAGGTATCGGTATGGCTGCTGTTTGCAATTGACCAGCTGCCATCGCCACGACCGGAGTGGTATGGCTATTTCCATGTGCAGAATTTGTCAGTTAGTCTGGTGGTCAATGCGCTGGCGTTACGCTATCTACTCGGCATTCACGAGTTACAGCAACGCACAGTGTCGGAAGAACGCGCGCGCATGCAGGCGTTGAAATCGCGGATTCGCCCGCACTTTGTATTCAACAGCCTCAACATTATTGCCAGCCTCACGCGCAACTCGCCATCCAAGGCCGAGCATGCCATTGAAGACATGGCGGACCTGTTTCGTATAATGTTGAGTGAAAACGAAAATCTCGTACCGGTATACAAAGAAGTTGAAATTGCGCAAAAATATATTGCCCTGGAACAATTGCGGCTGGATAACCGTCTTATGGTTAACTGGGACAATGGAAAATTTCCGCGCAGGGCCAATATTCCGGTACTGACACTGCAACCGTTACTGGAGAACGCGATTCGATTTGGTATTGAACCGACTCCGGAAGGCGGCATCATCGACGTGCGCCTTTGGGAGGAAGATGAGGAAATTCATATCACCGTATCAAATCCCCTGCCCAAAAAACGCAAATCACGGCAGGACGAAGATCTGTCAGGACAGGCACTGAACGATATTCAGCAGCGTTTGAAGACCCATTACGGGGACAGCGCTAGTGTAACCAAGCAGGAAGGCAACGAAAAATTTGTTGTTTCGGTCATTTTACCTATTCGCGGAGGGACACCATGAGGGTGTTGATTGTTGATGACGAGAAGTTGGCGCGCGAGCGTTTGCGCGAATTACTCGGTGACATTGGTGGTTACAATGTTGTTGGCGAAGCCATGAACGGCAACGAAGCCATTGAGAAGACCGGTGAACTCAATCCAGATCTCCTGTTGATGGATATTCGCATGCCGGGGATGGACGGGCTCGAAGCCGCGATGCACCTGATGGGGATGGAAAATCCGCCTAGCGTCATCTTTACCACCGCATACGATCAACACGCCCTTGATGCCTTTGAAGTCAATGCAGTTGATTACCTGCTGAAACCTATCCGTAAAGACCGGTTATCCAATGCCCTGATCAAGGCCAGTAAATTAACGGCAAAACAGTTGCAGGAAGTCAATCAATCGCGCGACGAACCGGCAGCACGTACTCATATCAGCGTGCACATGCGCGGCAACATTCGTCTTGTGCCAGTACCCAATATCATCTACTTCCTGGCGGACAGTAAATACGTCGTCATCAAAACCGCGGAAGAGGAATTTCTCATCGAAGATTCGCTGGTTAATCTGGAAAAGGAATTTGGTGATTACTTCCTTCGCGTGCATCGCAATGCACTGGTGGCCACACCCTCTATTACCGGTGTGGAAAAAAGTCCCTCAGGTTCGTGGCAGGTCAATCTGGAGGGGACAGAGAATAAACTCGACGTCAGCCGTCGACATACGGCCGCGGTCCGTCGCTGGGTCAGGAACCGCCCGCCGGCAGCGACAAATTAGGCAATACAGGCTGGTACGGTACGACAGAATAAAGCCAGGCCAACCTGCTTCAGGTTAAATGCAAATTCCGCTTTTATGCCAGACCCGGACTTGCTCGCGCCTGGCAAAACCTTATGACTTCTGGTTCGAGGGGTTAAGACCTGTTCTTTGCGGTTTTGGTACGAGGACGAAGCTTTTTGATCGCTGTTTCGATCGCGCTTTCAAGATAGGCAAGGTAGAAATCGGGTGAGGTGTACCCCAGCAACTCGGGCACCAATTCATTGCCCTGATAGTCGTAGAATTTCAGCACCGGGGTGAAACTGGCACCCTGATCGTCGGCAAATTCCTCATGGTCCATGCGCTTGCCACCGAAATCACGCAGATATTCGGACCCTTCTGTATCCACCATTCGAATAATCAAACGCCCATGGTACTGACCGCTATTGACCATAGGTTCGAGATAGAGATCTTTCACCTCTTCGCAATATGGGCAACTATCGGACATGTAAAACACCATGATCGGTGTGCCATCGCGTTTTGAGGCGACTCCGTCCTGCTGCAGGTCGGACGCCAGCGGCAGTATTTCGGCCCAGACAGGCACCACCATCACCGAAATAAACAGTCCCAGTACCATTTGCTGTAATCGCTTCATAAATTTTTTACCAAAATTCTGCCGGAGCCGCTCTACCGACTCCGGCATTTGCCGATATAATACCAAATTTGGCCGCGCTGGTTAGAATACGGACATGCTTTTAATTTCAGGTTTCAGCTTTGAAAACAATAAAAATCGGTACCCGTAAGAGCCCATTAGCCTTATGGCAGGCTAACTATGTAAGTGAGCACTTGCTAACAGAGCACCCCAGTCTGGCGGTGGAACTGGTCAAGATGTCCACCCAGGGCGATAAAATCCTCGACACCAGCCTCGCCAAAGTCGGTGGCAAGGGTCTGTTCATAAAGGAACTGGAACAAAGGTTGCTCGACCGCAGCATCGATATCGCTGTGCATTCGCTTAAGGATATGACCGTTGACCTGCCAGACGGCCTGCACCTGTCGGTAATCTGTAAACGGGAAGATCCGCGTGATGCCTTTGTTAGTAACCAGCACAAAACACTCGATGCGCTTCCGGCCGGAAGCCGTGTGGGTACATCAAGCCTGCGACGCCAGGTGCAACTGCATGCCGCTTACCCGGCGCTCGAAATCGTCGGTTTGCGCGGCAATGTAAATACCCGCCTGGCCAAGCTCGATGCCGGTGAATATGACGCCATCATCCTGTCCGCCGCCGGCCTCAAGCGACTGGGCTTTCATGATCGCATTACCTGTCCGCTGCCGCCGGAACACAGTCTACCGGCCGTGGGTCAGGGGGCGGTGTGCATCGAGTGTCGCAGCGACAATAGTGAACTCAACGCACTGCTGGCGCCGCTTAACGATGTCGATACGGCCAGCTGTGTGACCGCCGAGCGGGCAATGAACGCAGCACTGGACGGCGGCTGTCAGGTGCCTATTGCCGGCTATGCCGTGCTCGAAGGCGACGAGCTCTTTATGCGTGGCCTGGTGGGTGATCCCGAAGGCGGCGATGTCTTGCGCACCGAGGCCCGTGCACCACGTGCCGATGCCGAGGCACTGGGCAAAAAATTGGCGGAAGACTTACTTGCCCAGGGAGCTGAGATCATACTCAACCGGGGTTATGGGCGTGGCTGAACCAAGCGCAAAGGATCTCAGTGACATCGGCGTACTGGTTACCCGACCGGCCCATCAGGCCCACTCCCTGGCCGCACAAATCGAGATGCGCGGCGGCCACGTTGTTTTATTACCTACCATTGAAATCCAGGCGACCAACAACGAAGCGCTGCGGGCTACGATCAGCCAGCTTGCTGAATTTAATATCGCCATTTTTATCAGCGTTAATGCGGTGGAACAGGGACTCGCCCGGCTCGACGCCCTGCAACAAACATTACCGCAACACCTCGTCCTCGCCTGCGTTGGGCCGGCCAGCACAAGGGCGCTGCAAAAAGCCGGATATAACGTGGATATCGTGCCAATGGAAAATTTCAATAGCGATTCACTTCTGGCACATGACGCGCTGCAAATTGTGGCCGGCAAACGCATTATTATTTTTCGTGGTGAAGGCGGCCGCGAACTGCTCGCGACAACCCTGCGCGAACGTGGCGCGGAAGTGGTCTATGCCGAATGTTACCGCCGCGCACAGCCGCAGACGGACACACGAGCAGTGGAACAAGACTGGTCAGATGGCAAAGTTGATCTTGTCGTGATTACCAGCGGTGAAGGACTGCAAAACCTTTTCAATATGCTGAACAACAAGGGCAAACAGTTACTCGCTAAAACGCCGGTCATTACGGTCAGCGAACGTACCCTGCTGGCTGCACAAACACTTGGGCTGAAGGATATCATGGTAACGATGGACGCAAGCGATGAGGCGATAATAGAAAAACTCAAGGCGTGGCGCCGAAAGCAAAAAGCCCTATAATTGATTTGTTACTCACCACAACCAGCCGACCATGAGCGAAAACGAAAAAAAATCCATCGAGTCAAAAAAGGAAGAAAAGCCAAAACGACAAACTCATGGTTTTGGCGGCACACTCACCTTTTTAATGTCCCTGGCGGCACTGTCGATCAGCACCTATATCGGTTATGACTTGTTCACCAGTGACTTACCACAAACGGCCAGTCAGCTGACCTTAACCGTAAACAGGCTCAAGGCACGTGAGACCAGTAATCGCCATGACATTGATCAGCTGAAAGAAAAGCAGAAGATACTGACCGAGGCCATACGCAAATCCTCTCAGCATCTGAGCCAAAGTCGGGTGGACTGGGTCATGGCGGAATCAGAACAACTGATGATCATTGCCAACCAGCGCTTGCAATTGGCAAATGATATCGATACCGCTACAACAGCGCTGGAAATCGCCGACCAACGGCTGCGCGATCTCGCCGATCCGGATCTGACGCCGGTTCGCAAGATTCTGGCAAAAGAAATTCAGACACTAAAATCCACAGAACGCGTAGACATCACCGGCATTGCCCTGCGATTGTCGGCACTTGCCGATGCAATTGTGTCACTGCCCTTATCACTTGAATTTCAACAACTGAACAAACAACAAAAACAGAAACAGCTGGCCAATCAATCAAAACAGGAAAAAACGCGAAACACTACACCCAACAAACCGAAAGGATTCTTTCGCGAATTGTGGAGTGACATCATGAGCGTGATTTCTATTCGCACCAATGTGGAGTCCTACAAGCCATTGCTACCACCGGAGCAGCAATACTTCCTGCGTGAGAATCTACGGTTGATGATTCTCGGTGCACAACAAGCCGCCTTGCGTACTGACCACAACACCTATCGACACAACCTCAAGTCAGCCAGACGCTGGGCAAAGGAATACTTCGATAACCGCTCAAAATCACTTTTACACTTGATCAAGGAAATGGATGCGCTGAGCAAGGCAAGGCTCGCTACCCCACAGCCCAATATCAGTGCCTCATTAAAAGAATTACGGAAAGTTTCTCGCAAAAGGGCAGGCTTATGAGGTTGGTGATTTATATCCTGGCGGTGCTGTTTGTGGCCGTTACAGTCACCATGTTTGCTATTGATGACCCGGGATATGTGCTGCTGGTACGACCCCCTTGGAGCGTTGAGTTGCCACTGACGCTGTTCAGCGTGTTTGCCTTTGTTGCTTTTCTTGGTCTTTATGTTTCCACACGCGTGCTGGGGCAGACACTAAGACTGCCACGCGGTTTCGATATCTGGCGCAAACGTCGACTGGGACGCAAGGCAAGGACCGCTATGACGCAAGGTCTTGTCCATCTGGCGGCGGGCCAGTGGCACAAAGCGGAAGGTGAATTGCTAGACGGCCTACCGTACAGCGAAGCGCCGATGGTTACCTACCTAGCGCTGGCGCTGTCGGCCCAGGGCCAGGGCAACAAATCCAAACGCGACGACTACCTGCTCAAAGCCAGCGAAGACGCTAACGATGACATTCTCGCTGTCGGCATGACACAGGGCTTACTGCAATACATGGCACGACAAAAAGAACAGGCGCTGGCAACGCTGACAGAACTGTACAACCAGCATCCTAACCACAAGTATGTGCTCAAACTGCTGATGGAGACCTACCTCGATTTAACAGACTGGACTGGACTGGCAAATCTATTGCCCGACCTGCACAAGAACAAGGTGCTGGATAAAGATGAGCTGGAAAAGGTGGAGTTGAAAGTACACCGCGAATTGTTGAAATTGTCTTTACCCACTGGATCACTCGACGTCTTGCGCCAGGCCTGGAAGGCAATGCCGAAACACCTGCATCAACACGCTGAATTGATTGCCATCTATGGTGGCAAGCTGATTGAACAAGGCGAAGGCGATGACGCCGAGTCACTGCTTCGTGTGGCGCTGGAACGTCAGTGGGATGAGGCCCTGGTGACCTTGTATGGTCTTGCCCACGCCACTCAGATTGTGCGCCAGTATGAGCGTGCCAAAAGCTGGCAAACGGCCCACGCTGATAGTCCGGCACTGTATCTTACTCTCGGTAGATTGGCGCTGGAAACAGGGGCCACCCACGAAGCCATTGAAACCCTGCAACGTTCTCTTGATCTGCTGCCGTCGCGTTCAGCCTATCGCGAACTTGGGCGCGTGTATGAATTGACGGGAAACTTCGAAGCGGCTACGACAAGTTTCCGACGCGGACTGGAAACGGAACAAGCCTGAAGCTGACAGCTTGTCAGGCAATACCAGAAGGTATCACACGGTCTTCAAACGCGCCGGTGTTTGCAAAACAGGGCGAAGCAAAACCCACACTTTTTTCTCTTCGAGTTGAAAAAGGCCATGGAAGGACTTTATATCTATCCTTATTAGTCCGATTCTCCGCCTGGTTCCACGGCAAACTCAAACGAGTCAGAAAATAGTCGATCTGGCGTCATGCCATGATCAAAAATCACGCCCTTCAATGCATCAATCATGGGCGGTGGTCCACTGGCATACACATCAACATCGGACAAGTCGGCGTGATCTGCCATCACTGCTTCGTGGACCCAACCGGTGCGACCCTGCCAATGGTCTTTATCCGCTGGCTCTGACAGGACCGGTACAAAAGAAAAATTATCGTACTTTTCAACCCACTGGTTCAGCAACTCCATATTTATAAATCTCAACCCAGCCATTGTATCTCATATAAACTAAGTAGCCCAAGGTGATTTCTTAGGAATATTAGTTAT
>SDBS01004649.1_pt1 | contig 13439 bp, 14 predicted proteins | sample 2277091 | NCBI WGS metagenome assembly SDBS01 (sample SAMN10404972, study PRJNA504765) | marine sediment metagenome | isolation source: marine sediment core GS10_PC15, 163 cmbsf | place: Arctic Ocean: Southern Knipovich Ridge | collected 2010 | reverse complement strand
AGCAAAATCGGGTGACGCCCGGGATAAACAGGATTCTGGGCACTTGACTTTCTCCTAAGTATCCATGGCTGGGGATAGCCGGGCGAAGAATTATGACATAGTATTGCCAGGCCGCTTAGCTTGCCATCCTCATCGAAATCGCCTGAGAAGTCCAGCCAGGGGCCGGCTTCTACCGATACTCTCTTTGGCTCTACGGGGCCGTTGGAGCCGGTGAACGAAAGGCCATCGGGCAATCGTATTCTTGTTGTGAAACCACCGTAGCCCTTGTCGTCTTCGGAACCGCCGATACGAACACCATCCTCAAGAGCAAGCAGATTAATCTGGAAATCCACCTTGCGAATGTCATTTTGGGCACGATAAACTCGAATGGTTGTCGTCTCTTTTACAAACGCTTTTTCCTTTCCATTTGCATCAGTCCAGAGGGGTGATTTCCAGTAAACGTGAACCTGCAGAGCACGACACTGGGAATCTACGTCCAGGATTTTGGCATCGTAAACATCCCAGAAAAAGTCTTGTGCACTCCAGGGATCTCCAAGTCTTTTCGCACCGAGTGATACCTGGTGCCAGGCCCAGAAAATGCCGCGATGGTGCAGGTGGTCGGCGGGGAAATCCTCTGTCAGTACCTCGCCATCGAGGCCGTAGAGGGGATGTATGTAGTTGGCACGCGAGTATTTTCCATTCAGCGATTTGTGTTCACGCTGGTAGGACATTACTTTTGTGTCACCCTCTGTGATGATAAAGCCCTGGCTGGTTTCTAAGATTTCAACGGGATTCAATGTTGTAGCGCCGGCCTGATGCTTAGTTGGGCCACACCCTGTAAGTACCGCAGAGGCCACCAAAACTACAATCGTCATCAATAATTTATTCCTTAAATCTCCCATCTGTTTCCCCTGGAGCATGTTATGTTAATAAATAGAAGCAACTGCCGCTATTCGTCTTCTTCATCATAGTATAAATCGCTTTCGTATTCAAAAACATTATTATCTTCGTCGGCAGATGGATTCAATTCCGGGTCGGGAAATTCATCGTTAATTTCTTCCTCTACGTCGTACTGTTCCGCCTCTTCTGAAATCTCGAAGTCTTTTTCTGCTTCCCACATACTTCTTTCCTTTAAAGTAAGAAAACATAGGCTCACAAGAGATGTCTATTATTCGAGGTTTGAGATAGCCCAATCTTTTGCTCAGAACCATCAATACATACAAATTTGATAGCATTTACGATTATTTTTAAAAAAGGTTCGTGATTTTGTTTGCTCTGTAAAAAAATATATTCCCCGCAAGTACTACGGGGGAAATTTGCGTTAAAATCCCCCCGATCCTACCTCAGATGCCCTTCGGCTTGAGTTTGGCTGTTTAGAGAAACAAACCTCTCACATCCGTCCTACAGAAAATCCTGAGCTGGGTTGAATCCTTTGTTTATCGTGTGTAAAACTCTATTAAATGTTATCAGTAACAATAGTAAACTGGCCATTTTCAAAAAAGATGTCTTTGACTCGAACGCCTTTGATATTCTTTTCTTTTAGCAGCTTGTCAATATCAACAGAAATATTCGGATATTCAAGCTTCATACAGGCCGGTATTTTGAGTTTAAGCGCCTGATTAAACCAGTTTACGGCTTTGTTCAAATGGCCATGGACAATGATGAGCTCAAATATCGCATTGTTATTTTCAAAACCTATGTATTTTAACGAAGCAGGAATATACGGCAAAATGAACACGTTAGTCCTTATAACGAAATGGACTCTTTGGTCTTTGACTTTTGTACGTATTATCTGACGAGGTAAAAGTTCATTGGAAATCAGGATTTTTAGAAGTTCCTCAAGACTAAAACTAATTTTTGCCATAGTTGAGTTTTCCTATCAATAGAGGATAACACGCGGATAATAACTGGGGAACCAGGATTCGGACCTGGACTAACTGATCCAGAGTCCAAACTGTACCCTCAATACTAAGCGGATAACCGCGTTTTTGTATCGTTATCGCGGTTTTTCTGTCCACTACTGTCCATAGTCGTCTGTTTTTGTACGTGCTTTTGACAAGCATAAGACAAGTCGTGAAGCGCGTCAATAGCGGAGACTTCCGATTCGTGTAGAACGTGGGTGTAATATCGCATTGTTATTTCGATACTTGAGTGCCTTGCCAGCTTTTGAGCAACAGTAGGGTGAACACCTGCAAGTGCAAGGTTAGAACAGTAACTATGTCTCAGACTGTGAAAGTCAACGTCCCGCCCTGCGGCATCTCTGTATTCGATACCCGCTGCTGCAAGGTCTTTTCTAATCATATTAGCGGCGTTAGCCCTATGCGGCATATTAAAAGCCGTGTCCTGTGGCTCTTTGTTGCTCAGACACTTTTGTATCGCCGCCGCTGTTTCAGGAAATAAGAGCAGGTCATCGGGTTTTTTGCCTTTACAATCCGCGTCAATGCGAACGGTGCAAGGGTTTGCGTCAAAGTTAAATGACGATACTTTCAATTTCTTAATTTCACCGAACCTTGCGCCCGTCTCAGTAGCCAAACAGTAAATCAGTGACCGCTCACAACCTGTCATATTGTGGTGCATCTTACCGGCGATAGTAGCTTTCAGCAGCAGTTTAATTTCGTCCGGTTTGAGCGGTCGGCGGACTTTTCTAAAATTGACCTGCTTGATAAGTTTGTGTCCGCCCATCGGGTCGGGCGATAGTCCTCGTTCACTCTTTAGCCATCCACAGAACATCTTGAAGGCTCTCAGATGTGAATTATACGTTCGTTCTCCGTAACCTTCCGGACCTCGGCCTTTTGCCAGAAAAACCTTGACGTTGTTGCCGTCTATATCGCTCCACACTTTAAGTTTACAACCATTCAGGATTCGGCGGATACTCGATCCGGTTTGTTTTATGTAATACGGCTTTCGATTGTCGGCGGCTAAACTCTCGCAGAAAACTCTCAGGTGTTCGGTAAGAGGTGTAACCAGGTGGTTCGATGTACTGCGTTCGTCCACCAGGCAAAACTCGATGAGTTTGTCTCGCACTTTAGGTATTAAGCCAGCGAACCATCTTTTTTGCTCCTGGTTAAGAACTCCGCCGCTGTCTAATAGGTTTTGCACCTGAATACCAAGAGTTTCTGTCGCTCTTTTGTCGCTGTACGCTGGCAGTCGGCGTCTGATTTGTCTGTTGTCAACGAAGGTTAAGTAGTAGTGACTGCATTTCTTCTTTTTACCGGTTTTCTTGTCTCGGTAGGTAGGCATGTAAGTTTTCATGTTTCACCTCAAAAGGTGGCCGGGGGTTAATGACGCACTTACAAGAAGGCGCAGACTGCGTTACCGCAAGCCTTGCCCCGGCCATAATGGGATTTATTGTTAACCGAAATGTCTTGTAAGTTTCCATACGATTATTATCACACGGTTCCTTTTAATTGTCCAGAAAAATCCCGTCATTTTTTATTTTTTTGCCATTGTGGGCGTGTCGGACAATCATTATCCACCCATAATTCCAATTCCTTCCGACTCCACAAAGTACGCCGGTTAAGTCTAATAGGCAACGGGCCTACCTTTCCAGCCGAATGTAGGCTATAAAACAAACTCCGGCTGATTCCTAATAGTGTTGCTGCATCCTTCGCAGATAGCAATAGTGGATTATTCATAAGCCAAACCTATAATCTCGCTGTTCAGGGCAGGATGTAAACCCACCGTTGCAATCACAGAATTGACTGAGTTGTATTTCATATTGTTATCCGATATTTTCACGACCTACTCCACTCGCACAGAGCCTTTTTGAACACGGTCGAAAGCAGATTTAGCATAGGCTTCACTATACTCGATACCGATAGAACGGCGGTTCAAGTCTCGTGCAACAGTACATGTGGTCCCACTACCCAGAAACGGGTCTAACACCATGTGTCCTTCGTTCGAGCACGCTCTGATAATGCGCTCCATATAGACTTCTGGGATTTGATTTTTGTGATTCGCCCTACGTTCTTTGTTGTTACCTTGGATTCTTCCCCAGTTTGGACCATACCATACATCTAATGGCACTCTTCGTCCCGGTGTTTGCGTATTTTTTGTCCTGCTGTCGTTGTAGATGGAAGCTCTATCCGATGCCTCCAGAATCTGGTCGGAATTCCAAATGCGGTTTTCAAGCTCTTTCGCATAGTATAAAACGTGCGTTTTGGAGCTAATGAATTTAGTGCTACAGCACTGGCCGAACCGATAATGCCAGATACACCAGTTCACTATATACAAGCCCCTGCTCTTGAGGTGCACGACAATTTCGGCAACTATACCGTCAGGAACATTAATCCAGATAGAGCCATTTGGAGCCAGCACTCTCAGGCATTCATCAATCCAGTTGTAGGTGAACTGAATATAATCCACCTGAGACATATTGTCATTCCAAGTGCTGTAATTGACATTTTGGTTGAACGGTGGGTCTGCAAAAATCAACTCTACACTCTCTTTTTGAAAACTTCGTAGAATCTCACGACAATCACCCACGTAGATGTCTGTTGCCGGTTCATCGAGATGATATGTACTTTTAACTTCTGTTTTCATAATTATGTCTTCCTATGTTTAGAGGTGCTATCAACTCAACAGGCCTATTGATTTATTTTCAGCCATTATTTTTGCCATCCGTTGTATGTGACGTTCGCGGACTTCAGCACGATTCAACCTTGGGTCATTTCCAAATGTGAATCCAAACCCAAAAACCAAACGAGCAACATAATCTTCATACAGTTTCCTCGCAACGTTCTCTTCCAGCAACAAAACTTCGCCAGCGAGATATTCCACTCCCTTATAGGTCCAGTCTTCAAGAAGTCTCATTTTCACCATTTTCTTATCGGCATTCAATTTACTCATGACGTTACTCCTAAATAATGGTTAATAATCTAATTCTCGTACTCAAAACGTACAAAACTATGCCTGCTACAAAACCATAACTTCTGCCTTTTCCGTCTGTGTTTGTGTCAGAACTGTCAGAGATTGTCAGTCCGGCCTTCTGACACCTTAAACATTGTTTCCATAAGGACTTCCGTCAATTTGTCAGCCTGTCAGTATGTCAGTGATAGTATTATTATTTTTCTCTTTTCTGCTTTTTGTGCCCATACTCTACTGACACACTGACAAACACATATAACACTACTACAAATATATATTACGCCCCAAAAACAGCGATTGACTGTCAGTAACTGTCAGTCTTTTGTCAGTACTTCGTCAGTGTTTTCCTCCACTACATCCCATGTTTCATCTTTGTTGCGTTTTACATCCCCGCGAGCTTCCAAAGTATCTATACAAGACAGAAAATACTGCTTACTCATGCTTATATTCCTCATAAGATTTCTCTGGGATGTTTTCTTACCTTTTGCCTTGAGCCTTGGGATAGCTTTGAGGATTCGCTGAAGCATGTGCTCAAACTTATTTTCCGCAATCTCTCTTGTAATGAGACGTGTGGCGCTTGAGAAGAAATAGTTGCCAAACTCTATTGCCATTATCATATCACTTTTGCTAATATCCCTTCTGCCATTAAGAAATGCCAGCAGAACTGCATACTTTTTAACCACCTCAAAAATTCTTATTTCAAAATAACCGATTCGCCCATCTTGTACTTTGGGTCGATGGCACATATACCATTCTTTATGCACCTGCATAGCTCCACCAGTGAACTTTGCCTCAGAAAGTTCTGCGGGGTAGATGCCTATGAGTTTCTCCACAAATTTGTCAAAGTAGTCTGGGCATTTCGCTTTCCTGAAATGAATAAATGTACTGGGCGGCCCGCCAAAGACGACATTCCATCGCGGTAAGAATCCGCCTGCAATACGCTCGTTGGCATTACACTTGCTCAGCGAATCCGGAGTAGTGGCGGCTATCCACGAAACAGCAAAGTGGTCAACGCTAAATGTTTCATTGGACAGTCGCTTTACGAGCCTCGCCGGTGAGGGGTCATAGAGTTCACACAACTCATCTATAAAACCGCCCATGTAGTCTTTGCGTAGGGCACCCAACAACGAACCCAACTCGCTGTGTCTAAGTAGTCCCACTCCCTTTTTCTCAACCAATTCCTTGAAAAAACCTTCAGATGACCCCTTTGACGCAAGCAAATTCACCTTTCTCGTCTTTGCGAGAACTTTCACAGCAGAACTAAAAGCAGTAGTTTTCCGACTGATACCTGAAACACCAAGCAGCATAAGCCACAAATGAAGAAAGATGACATCATTCCCCTCTTTGAAATACACCTTGTCCCCAACCAGAGCGGAAATCATGGTCATAAATACAAACAGGTGGAATTCATCTGGAACCTCAGAAGGAGTGACCAACTGCTTATACTCTCTATATAAAGAGGGCATCTGGCCCTCCAGACTTTTAATAACACCGTTGCTACTTTCGTTCATGCTGCGTTCCTTGTTATCCCCAGCTTTATTCGGGCGGCTGCGTCGGTCAACCACTCCAGCCACTGTTGAAAATTCTCAACCGTATTTCTCAGCGTGAGAAGTGTTTCACCATCTGAGTCTTCTCGAAAATCATCGCGGACTGCCTTCAATACGGCCTTAGCGTACTCTATACCGAGTTCCCTCTCTTCCTTGCTCAAATAATCAAATACTTCTGAGGTCCGTCTCTTTGTTCTCCACGATGCACTTTGGTTAATCTCCAAGAGTGTCGAGACTACATCAAAGTCCTTCAACGCCACCGGTGAGAGTTTCAGCAGAGTTGTTGGAACCCCCGCAATTCTTGAAATGAATTCAAGCGCTTTGTTGGTGCTTTTCTCAACGTATCCAACGGTTACCGGTTTCATCGGGCTGGAAAAGATGTCTTTTTGCAATCTCCACAGCACCTTTTTATCGTTTGAACGCCACGTGTTAATTTCTTCGTTTCTTAGGTTTTTCATGATCTATAGCCTCCAAAATACAACTTTTGACATTACCTTGTTAATCATCTTTGGATTTGAGAAATCTTTGGATGATCACCAAAGCTTCTCTGGAAAATACCCTTACGTTACCAGCTACACCGGCGGGTTTAATCCTTAATTTACGAATAGCATATGACACGGAATCGCGATCAACATCGAGCCGTCTTGCTATTTCACCCGTGGTTAGTAAATTCATAATAGACCTCTTAAATAAACAATATTTTATTCTTCTACTAATAGTATAAGGGGTAAAATAAGGAATGCAGTCCTGACGTTTGTCACTGACAATGAGATGATTATTGCGGGTTCTTGGCGTAGTATCCCAGCTCATTTTTGCCAAGAATTTCTCGTTTTACAAGATTTGATACAATGCCTCTATAGTGTGAACTGTTATCATATCCTGCTTTCTTATAAAGCTCAGGTCCATGCAATGTATCGCTGCCTAATGCTTCAAGGATATTCTTCTCGGTGTCAGTAAGGTCAACTTGCTCACGTTTTTGTGCCTGAGAACGCATATACAAATTGAGTTTTCGCACAATCGTGTTCCATTTATTATGGAGTTCTTCCTCCGAGTAGGGAACATTGTACTTTAACGCGACCTCTGGTGGAGTCAGATGGCGGTTTATTGTATAGTTAGCCAATTCCATGAACATATCGATTAGGTCAAAAGCCTCCTCAGCAATCGCAGACAACTTCGGCTTGAGGGGCTCCGAGGCTTCTTGGGCTACTTTCTCGAAATAGCCTTTACTTGTCTCGCAATAGACCTTAAGACCGTCTAACCAATGCCAACAACCAGACTCTGTCGGGTACCAGTATGCGACATCTATGGTATACGAATATAGGTTCTGGACTATTTGTGCTATGACCTCGTCTGTGAGTTCTTCCGGCTTTTTCCAATCCCAAGGCCACTTCTTCCGGAGCTTAGATGATTGTGATTCTGCCATAAATGGTTCCTGTGCTTACAAGTGACATATTCAACATCAGAATATCTGGGCCATCTGCAGGGGCTTTGTTGTCAGATTCATTATACCAGAACCAGCCCGCTCAGTAAACTATAGACACCAAGTGATTCTATAGACCCCGACTAAGTTCTTTCCTCCGCACAACCTTGCTGTTTAGATAGCCACACCCAACTGTGATTATACTTTGCACAAACATTGCCGTATCAATAACGGTTTCCGTGCGGTCAGACCTACAAACACTCATTTCGACCATTTATACATCGTACAAGGTTTTCAAAAAAATCCCACCTGTATTAAGCGAATTTTCCCTTGCTTTTGCTGCTCTTGTCTGGGTATAATCATATTTGCAGCCATAGGCGGGTCTGTGCGGAAATACCAAACACTGACAGGAGGTTAACATAATGAAACGGCAATCGGTTCTTGTATTGGTAGCGATATTCGTTTTAGGTATCTTCGGCCTTGTTCCGGAAAGGGCAGTCGCCCTTGTTACCTTTGACGACGGTCAAATTCATAATATCAACTACCAAATCAATGACAGTGTCTCGGTTGATTACCAGAGTCCAGGAATGCAAACTATCGTCAACCTGTTCGACGGCGCAAGAACCGGTGGCCTGAATCTGTTCGCTGATAGCAGAATGAATCAATATGGTGGCTGGGTGGATGGTGACCTCCGCACAGCGGGAAACAGTAGAGTCGTCATGTACGATGGTCGTGTGGACAGTATGCAGGATTTCCAGGAGTACAGCCAGTTCACAATGTATGGGGGGAGACTTATGTCTTCTCTGCTTGCACGTGATTACAGCCAGGTCGCCATCTATGGCGGTACTATCGGTGGGGGACCAGGGGCCTCCCTGATGGCGTGGAGCGGCAGCCAGGTAGCTATCTATGGCGGCTTGATAATAAGCGGCAACTTGATAGCTCAAACAGGAGGATATATTACAATATACGGTTCAGACTTTTCCGTTGATGGGACTTCGGTTGACTACGGAGAACTTATCAGCATACTTGGGGGATATGCCGGAGATGAACCCTATATCCGCCATCTGACCGGCACACTGGCCAACGGAGAACTTATCGACCATGACTTCCAAATTGGTCACGACTCCAAGATTAACCTTGCTCCCAATCCCATCCCCGCCCCCTCTGCAATCTTACTTGGCAGCATCGGCATAAGTCTTGTCACTTGGTTACGCAGACGCAGAACAATATAGCAATTTCTACTTAAGCCCCTGCGGATTTACAAAGCCAACATTCCTCCTTACCGCGGGGGCTTTTCTATTTGTTGGTGACCGAATCCTTAATTTATTTGACCCCTGAGTCCAGAAATGCTACAATTCTTTTTGCAACCATAGGCGGTTCTGTGCGGAAAAGGAATATTGGAATGTCCTTTAATATCTAAAGGTTAAAGGTAAAATCCAGTGGCGTGGGTGTTGAATCTATTCGTTACCCTAAGTCGCCAAAAATTTGTGGAGTATATGGAAATGGATAAGGGACACATCCCTTCCTTGAAAACACTTGCAGGATTAGATAATCCCTTTGAAAATATAGAAACTCAAGAAAGGGTGGAGTCAAAGCTCTTGGGCGAAAGTTGTGAGGGGCGGTACTTAGAACGTAAGTTATGTGGACTTTTCAGAAAAGAAAGTTCAAAAAGAACTAAGTACAGAGTAGTGAAGGCAATCATTTCTTTTGCAAACACGGCTGGAGGCTTCATCCTTTTCGGAGTCGATAATGACGGAAAAGTAATTGGGTTGACAAAGGAAGAAGTAAGGGAGTTCGACCCAGCCAAAGTAACTGAACTGGTCAATAGTTGCATCACTCCTGACATAACAGAATTTAATCTCTACTTTTTTACGCAGAACAAGAAAAGAATTGCGGTTCTACACGTGCCTCCGAGCAAGCTAATGCCTCACGTAACAACAAAAGAAGTTTTTGAACAGGTGCACGGTCAGAAACGAGTGGTTTTCTTGGCAAGATATGCCCTTTACTGTCGTTACGGAGCAAAATCGGATATTGCAAGGCCAGCGGACTATGAGCGAATCCTTACGAGGAGAACTAACTTCTTAAGAGAAGAATTGTTACGGAGATTCAAAGAAGTCACCATCAGCAAACCTACCATACTTGGCAGAAGCAGAGAAGGTTCTAACATTGTTGTTCGAGTTGCTAAAGACAAGAAACATGGAACTGGGCCGGTTGTTACTTTAACTCGCAAAGCTGGGGAAGCGAATGGTATCTTTCTGCATGAAGCTTTGGATGAAGGCTTGTTTAATGTTATTAACAATGTTGTGGATGCGAACGAGCTTCTCGCAAAAGGACATCAGAAATTTGTTTTTGGAAAAAGTATTTATTATAGAATTTATGCTGAACGACAATATGTTACTGCTTCTGATGAACGAATTGAAATTCTTGCTCATGCCGGTTTTAATTTCTACGCCCCTGTTTTATATTGGTTATTACATCTTCCTACTAAACGTGTCGCCGGAATTATGAAGCAAATTTGTACCAACCCAAAGAATCCCCAAGCATATTTTGCGATTAAAGTGGCGATTTTGTTAGGTTCTGATGCTTCTAATTGGTTAGAGAAATTATGGGATAGAAAATGGTTTAATTATGCCCAGCCTCCAAGTTACTATTATACCCTTAAAAAAATGAAGAATATGATTGGGAAAAAAGATAACAGATTGATTGTTCTCGGAAGCGGTGTAAATAAACCAATAATCCTCCCTGAAAATGACCAGGCTGTTTCTGCTCGTCAGTTATTGGAGAGTCCAACAAATGCGGCCTCTGTTTTGTCCAAATATTGTATGCTCTTATTTCAGGACAAAAGTGATACGAGGGATATTTGTCGCAAGCTTGATGTGTTGGCATATGGAAACGAGATTAACGCACGAGCGAATGAAATTGTTAAACTTTTGACTACGAGTTAAAATGAATTAACAAAAGCTGAAGTAACTACAGAAACTCAACCATGCTTCTGCCTAACCCATTGACTCCATCTGGGACCATGTGCAGGTTATTTATTCTTTGATTAGCAGTTATAAAAGAGCTATAATTAAATAGACAATTTAATAGTGTTTTGCACTGAACTTTAGCGTTTCGTCTTAAACCGGCAAATTTTTGAAACCCGAAAACGCAAGAGGTTGGTGCTCCTGGAAACAGGGGCATCGCACTTGTGTTTTGGGTTGGGCCTTGCCGGGCCTGAGACGAGCACGATGTGGCGGTGCCCTTTTTTCGTGCACCTCAATTATCACGTCATAAGGACTTGTAAGGTGAAAACTATGGGTATGCTTATGCGTATCAAATTAGAAGCCATGCCACTTGTCGATATTGACAATATGGGGGCAGCTTTTTTGGCTTTAGCTTCCGTGAGTGTCGAGCCAGAAGTTCTGAAGTGGATGAAAGCCAACCATAAAACACAAATGAGTAAATACTGCAAATATTACGGGTCTTTGGCCGAGATAGATGCTTATGCTATTGAACAAAAGCGATGGGGAAATAAAATGCTTGGACTTTTTGATTGGAAACGAGTGGGGCCTTACCTTGTCTTGTTTGGTGGAGTTAAGGCTTTGATTCGTCTCGGTTCCCCTCCTTCCGCATATGTCTATATTATAAGAACTGGACAATCTACTTGGCGAACTTACGACCTATCTGCAATAGAACAGGATATTGGAGATTCATCTGATAACACTTTATACATAGAGGCCGAGGACAAAGCCAAAACGGTAAAGCAAAACTTGGAAGAGTACCGTCGCTGGATGGACGGCGGCTATCTTAAGAGAAACTTGAAATGACACAATGGCAGGTGAATTTTAGACACACATGAGTAGAGGTGAGTCACTTGTCTTCGCATACGCAAAAGGTTGTAATATCTACTCGGCTTGGATGCGGTGATGGTAAGAATAAATAAGAATATGGCTTTTCAGTTGAAAGGTAAAACTATGACGATATGGAAGGTAGAAACGCAGTTGAGGAAGGACGAGACGGTGGATACAAAGAAAACCGTGCGGTATGCTGGTGTTGGTAATGTGTGCTGGAGGATGTATGTGCGGAATGAGGCGTATGAAAAGCTCGGCAAGCCGGACGCGATACGAGTTACGATAGAAGCGATGCGGTTGGATGACATTCAGTAAGGATGAATATGCCGACAAGGCACCAATAGAATATTGGGAATAAACTAACCCGCCCATGCTCTTGCTACTCGGCTTGGGTTCGGAGATTTATCTTTCCAATATTTCTTAGAACGTAAGATTACTAAGGCTCCAAGTCCCAGAAAAAAATTTGTGTTGGGTTCTGGCGTTGCATTTATACTTACCTGTCCGATTCCCCCCTCTACTCGTATCTGATAATAAGGCCGTCCAAACGAATAGCCCAACCCTCCCAATAAATTGTATTGCTCTCTATCAAGATAATGGTACTGGCCCTTGTCTAAGAAATAGTACCGCTTTCTGTCGATGTAATCCCCCGGGTTGAAGTGGCGGTCCCATACGGCATACTCACTAATTGGAACTTGCTCACCACTGAACCTAAACCAGGCTGTATGCTGTCTATTTGTAAATCCGACCGCCTGGTCCACTTCTCTTTCAAATAGCCTCGGATAGCCGGGATGCCCCAACAGGTAGCCCAGCTCTCCGAGCAAATTATACTGTCCTCTATCAAGGTAATGATATTGCCCGGCATCTAAAAGATGATACCACTCTCTGTCAATATAGTCCCCTGCATTGAAGTTCTCAGCATAAGTAGGAGCACCAGCTAAATCAACAGATGTTGCATTGACTCTATCGGCTAAACTAAGGGATGCTATGGCAGCTAATCCGGCAATACCAAGTGCCCTTAAAAAGCGATGTGTTACCGCCCAGGCGGTTCGGGAATCCTCAACTGTGATTATGCCCTGCATGGGGTGCTCTCTCTTTTTATAATACCCTTCACTCCATTTGGCTTCGGAACCCTACAAAACGAGGCCCCAAACCAATCTTCTATCAACTATTATAGGACTTTCATAGGACAAATCAAATCTTTTTTATGTGCAAGGATTATTTGTCACCGTTAACTATTTTTGTATAATGATGGCGAAGCAAAGCTGGTAGGTGTTGATAACTATTTTGCCGTTATTTTACTTTTTTTAGTTTTTAAAGATCGCTTTAAAGAGAAACCCTAATGGCGCTCCAAAGAACAGATACTAACGACTATACAGACAATGTGAATACCGCAGAAAAGCTTTTCATGGAGTATGGGGACTTTATTCGTACTGTCATTCATTACCAGGTTAAGAACGAGACCCACGTAGACGATTTGTACCAAGACTTTTTTCTTTCTCTTATTGTCAATCCTTTGCCCGCAGACGTCAGAAACATCAAAAGTTTTCTCCATAGAGCGGTAATCAACGATATTATTAACGACGCTCAGCGAGCAGAGAACTACCAAAATAAAATGCTCAGATATTCTAAGCGTTTTAATTATCCTATCTATAAGAAAACACCAGAACAAGTTGTCATTGACACAGAAGAAACAAATAAAATGTTCGAGCTTATTGAAAAGCGGTTACGACGCAGCGAAGCTCAGGCAATTACTCTTCGGTATAAGAATAATTACCATACCAAAGAGGTAGCAAT